>Peterbilt_p1__coassemble_313_pt1 | contig 29607 bp, 21 predicted proteins | sample Peterbilt_p1__metabat2_low_PE_002 | metagenome-assembled genome bin Peterbilt_p1
GTTTTATTATGGGACGGCGTAAAGATCAAGGTTTTGATATTAGAACTATTGATGGCCAGTATATATCCAAATCTATCACCCCTAAAAAACTTAAGCTTATCGAAAAACGAAAAACATTTCTCACTGTAATCAAAAAGGAGTGCGCTTCCTCTCCTGTCTAAAGACAGGGGTTTCCGCGCTACTAATATTATGATAATAGTTTATTTTAAGAATGGAGCTTGAAACTTAGGTTTTAGTAGTTGAGCACAGACATATATTACGGCACGTAAGGAACTTAGTTTCCTATCCCTCAGGATGAGTACCAAGGTGGCGTATTTGTGCCGATTATATGGTACTTTTACATGATTTTTATGTTTAAAGTATGCGATTTATCTCTAGCTTCGCTGAATCATAGGTAGGGGTATTCTCGCTAATTTTGATAAAACAGACAAAGGATATGCCTCCCGCATCTCCCCTCTAAGTTAGCACAAAACTAACGCTGATATTTGCTTGAAAACAAGATTGGCGTTAATATTAAGGATCAATGTTAGGTATTAGATAAAATTGCATCTTAATTGTCTAAGAATGTGATTTTTAGTACTGAACAATGAGTTTTTGGTGTTTGGCATCTGTAAATAGAAGCCAAGACCAGAGCAGGTCACTAGTCAGTGATTAAGGGTAGAGCGAAAGTCTTTGCCCCAAGCTAAATCAGGCGGGCGTAACTACTGGTTTTGCAATGTTGAAAGTTATGCCATTTAATTTTTGCCTGAATACCTTTATGCAGTTAAGGAGAGTATCTTGGATAAAGATATTAAGATTTTGATCGTTGATGACTTTTCTACCATGCGACGTATCATCAAAAACCTATTGCGCGATCTTGGCTATAACAACACTTTTGAGGCTGATGATGGTGCAACTGCTCTACCGATGCTTGAAACAGGCGACTTTCAGTTCGTAATTACCGACTGGAATATGCCTATCATGCAGGGCATTGAGCTGCTTCGTAAGATTCGTGAGAATCCAAAGCTCAAGTCACTTCCTGTGTTAATGGTTACTGCTGAAGCCAAGCGCGAGCAGATTATTACCGCAGCTCAAGCAGGTGTTAATGGCTATATCGTAAAGCCATTTACTGCTGATACTTTAAAAGACAAGCTTGATAAGATTTTCGAGCGTCTTGCTGGCGGTGAAGCATAACTTTAGGTGGAGCGGTAAATGTCCGAAATTAATCAAGCCTCAGCCATGCTCCAAGAGTCCGATAAGCCACTTATTTCCTTAGAGGACGCTCGTGAGATCGTGATGTTGCTTGAGGCTGGAATGCAAAAAGAAGCGGATCGCAAGCTGATTGCTATTACGCAACAGCATGAGGAAAGCTTCTATCAGCAGGTAGGCTATTTGACCCGTGATTTACATACTGCGGTGCAAAAGTTTGCTTACGATCCAAGATTACGTGAGATCACTGACGAAGAGATCCCTAATGCATCTGAGCGTCTCCGTTACATTATCTCTGTGACGGACAAGGCCGCAACTCGCACTTTAGATGCTGTAGATAGATGTACTCCAATTGCTTATGCATTAAAGTCTTCTATTGACGATCTCATGCCAATCTGGAAACATCTGATGAACGGTCGTATTGATCGTTTTGAGTTCGTATTTTTATGCCATCGTATTGACGATCTTTTAAAGAAGACTGCTGAAGATGCCTCAGATCTGTCCAATCAATTGAACGAGATCTTGATGGCTCAAGACTTCCAGGACTTAACAGGTCAGATGATCCAGCGAGTAATTGGATTGGTATCTGAGGTTGAGTCTAAGTTGGTAGAGTTCTTACGATTCTTCGGTCAGTACACCCCTGAGCAAGATCAAGAAAGACTCATGCAGAAAGCCATTGAAGCCCAAGGTCCAGCTCTTGATAGTCAAATTGAGGCAAACACTGCCGCTGCTTCGCAGGACGAGGTAGACGACTTACTAGCAAGTCTCGGCTTTTAGGAGTGAAAGATGGATGAGGAAATACTACAGGACTTCTTGGTTGAGGCTGGTGAAATCATTGAGCAGCTCGATGAGCAACTGGTTCAAATTGAGAAATCTCCTGATGACAAGGACCTTTTAAACTCGATTTTCCGTGGATTCCACACTGTTAAAGGCGGTGCTGGATTCTTGGAGTTAAATGAGTTGGTTGATATTTGTCATGCTGCAGAGAATGTTTTCGACATGCTCCGCAATGGCAAGATCACCTTAAACTCTGACTCTATGGATGCGGTTCTTCAGGCCTATGATGAAATCACCCGTCTTTTCTCGGCTGTTCAAAATCGTGAGCCTTTAGAGCCTGTTCCACAAGATTTAATTACCAGATTACACGACATTGCAGATGGCAAGTCAGGTCCTGCAGTTGCTGCTCCTGTAGTAGAAGCTGTGCCTGAGCCTGTTGTTGAGGTAGCGGTCGCTCCTGCCCCTGTAACAGTAGCTCCAGCTGCTTTAGAGGTTGCCACCGCTCCTGCTGCTGACAATTCTCATAGCATTGATGATATTACTGAAGAAGAGTTTGAGGCCTTATTAGACCAATTACACGGTAAGGGGCATGCTCCTGGTGCTGATGGCGATTTAGCTTTAAGCTCGGGTGTTCACGACAACAATGTTGATGAGACTGATCTTGAGTTTGATCAGATGCTTAAGGCTGCAGGCCATAATGAGTCTGCTCCAGCTGCTCCAGCTGTTGCCCCAGCACCAGCTGTTGCACCAACTCCAGCTGCAGTAGCTCCAGCTCCTGCAGTAGCCCCTGCCCCAGCTGTAGCCCCTAAGGCAGAAAATAGCAAGGCAGCTGCTACTAAGGCTAAGATTGCTGCTGCCACCAAGGTGCCATCACGCAATAACCCTACATCAGGTAGTGGTAATGCTGATGTTGAGACCACTATGCGTGTTGATAGCATGGTGCTTGATGACATTATGCGTATGGTCGGTGAGCTGGTATTAGTACGTAATCGTTTAGTGTCCATAGCTGCTCATCGCTCTGATCAAGAGATGAACAAGGTTATTGCTAATTTAGATGTTGTGACTGCCGACTTACAAGGCTCTGTCATGAAGACTAGATTGCAACCTATCAAGAAAGTCTTTGGTCGCTTCCCGCGCTTAGTACGTGACTTAGCCCGTAAGCTTGATAAGCAAATCAACTTGGTCATGGAAGGTGAGGATACTGAGCTTGATAAGAACTTAGTTGACGCTTTAGCTGATCCTATGATTCACATGGTTCGTAACTGTTGTGATCATGGTATTGAGCTGCCTAATGAGCGTGTAGCTAAGGGTAAGCCAGCTACTGGTACTGTTACCTTATCTGCAGCACAGCAAGGCGATCATATTCTCTTGCGCATTATTGATGATGGCGCAGGTATGGATCCTGACAAGCTTCGTCAAGTGGCTATCCGTAAGGGCGTCTTAGACGAAGAGGCTGCTGCTCGTATTTCTGACGAAGAGGCTTATAACTTAATCTTTGCCCCAGGCTTCTCTACCAACACCGTAATTACTGATATTTCAGGTCGTGGTGTAGGTATGGACGTGGTAAAGACTAATATCTCCAAGTTAAACGGCTCAGTACGCGTTTTATCTGAGATTAATAATGGTACTACCATTGAAATCAAGGTACCTTTAACCTTGGCTATCTTGCCAACCTTGATGGTACAAATCTCTGGTCGTACTTTTGCTCTACCATTGACCTCGGTATCTGAGATCTTCTACTTAGATCTTTCTGCTATGCGTAATGTTGATGGTCAGAACACTGTTATTATCCGTGATAAGGCAGTGCCGCTGTTCTTCTTGAAGCAATGGTTTGAAAATACCAATATTTCTGAGTACTTAAAGGGCAAGGCACATATTGTCTTGGTTCAAGTACCAGCTTCTAACTTAGTAGGCTTTGTGGTCGATGAGTTAGTAGGTCAAGAAGAAGTTGTGATTAAGCCATTAGATAGTTTATTAAGACACACTCCTGGTATGTCTGGCGCAACCATCACCTCTGATGGTGGTATCGCCTTAATTTTAGATATCCCTGGTTTAATTCGTGCTTATGCACGTAAAGGCGGTAATCGCTTCTAATTACCATGCTCTAAGAGCGCTTTGTTGTCACAACAAAGAGAGCAAACCCTAAGGGTAAAGGTGATTAGTTAACCGTAGTGTCAGTATCGACTTAACTGCAATATATGGAGCATCTGCTCCAACAAAAGGGAGGCTCTTTTATTAGGGGCCTCCTTTTTATTTATAAATAAACAAGCAAACATCTGGACAAGTAAGCTCATTCAAGGTAATAATTTTTTGCATATAGATATAATAATTTATATATTACATCAACTAGGCAAGAGAAGTGGTGTTTGCCACTATTACCCTTATGGGCTATAGTGTTTGCCTCTCACAACAACAATAACAATAATCACAAATACATCATTGCATAAGGTAGCTATAACGCACACTTTTTGTCAGAACTTAGCAATAGCTCTAAAAGTCTAAAAAATTAACGTTGTATAATCGCTAAGCACGTATTATGTTTTTCTTCTTGAGCAGCTCGATCAAGCTGCGGTAAGATTAGTTTTTGCTCAATTGCATAGCACAATAGTAGCTGCCCTTTGCAGGTAGTAAATTAAAGAGGTTCTTATGGCAATTAAGGTACTCATCGTTGATGACTCTACCTTCTTCAGAAAAAGACTTACTGAGATTATTAAAGGCGATAGTGCTTTTGAGGTAATTGGTGAGGCCAAAGATGGTAAAGAAGGTGTAGAGAAGACTTTGTCCTTACACCCTGATGTGATCACCATGGACGTAGAAATGCCTGTTATGGATGGTATTACTGCAGTTCAGGAGATCATGAGTAAGTGCCCAACGCCAATTTTAATGTTCTCCTCTTTGACTTTTGAAGGTGCCAATTCCACATTTAAAGCCTTAGAGGCAGGTGCTGTGGACTTCATGCCTAAGAATTTTGATGACATCGCTCACCGTCGTGAAGATGCTCTCAATGCCCTTAGAAGTTCCATTAAGGCAGTAGCACGCTCTCATATTCGTCGTGCTCCAAGTAGAATTAGTACTACTCGTAGTGCTGTATCTGCTCCAGCAGCAACAACAGCAGCAACTGCTACAACAAGTCGTCCTAGCACTTTAAGAGAGCGTCTAGGCATTAGCTCTCCTGCTGCTCCTACGATCAGCCGTACTAGTACTTTAAGCACTAGCCGCCCTTTAACTCGTACTAGCACGAGCACTGTAAGCTCAACTACACGTCCTCTAACTTCAAGTAGAGCTAGTGTCGAAACTCCTGTAGCAAGCGCTCCATCAGCTCGTGTACGTGATGATTTTGAACGCGTTTATTCTTCAATTAGCAGTGTTAACCAGGGTCGTCCTGCCGCTGCTATGGGCTTTAGTTTTGGTAATGCCAAGGGCGTATCCACTAACTTTAAGGTCTCAGGCAAGTCTCATGACTTAATTGCTATTGGCTCTTCTACTGGCGGACCTGTAGCGCTACAAAGCATTATTCCTAAGTTGCCACGTTTAAATGTGCCAGTAGTGATCGTACAGCACATGCCTGCTAGCTTTACTAGCACTTTTGCTCAGCGTTTAAATGGCATGAGTCAAAATGAAGTATTAGAAGCTCAAGATAATATGATCTTAGAGCCTGGACATGTTTATATCGCTCCAGGTGGTCGTCAAATGATTTTAGAGCGTGGTGCTGGTAAGACCCGCATGCGCATTTTACCTGCTGATCCTCGTGTAGTTTATCATCCATGTGTGGATGTTACCTTTGCCTCCATTGCCTCTATCTATGGTGGCAGCGTCTTATCTATGATCTTAACAGGCATGGGTTCAGATGGTTGCGAGGGGTGCCGTATCTTACGTCAAAAGGGTGCTGTAGTCTGGGCGCAAAATGAGGACACTTGTGTCGTTTATGGTATGCCACAAGCAGTAGTTAATGCAGGTTTAGCTGATCAAATCTTACCTTTAGATAAATTTGCAGACTGCATTATTCAAGAAATGCGTCGTTCTTAAAAAGTTAGATAAGTATTACAAAAAGCCTAAGGTGCCAGAGCCTTAGGCTTTTTTATTGCCCGCGCTATGCTATTATTGGAACTTGGCAGTTTTTTGGCTAAGAGCTTGGCATAGTTTTAGCACTAAAATAGAGATAAGCGTAATTAACAACAGTGATTTGCCTTCAGATTATTGTTGTCAGTTGCGGGCTATTTCTTACTTAGGAGATTGCCAATAGTAGATTTCTTATCTTTCATCAGGTTCTAATGCTTGATTAAAGAGGGAAAAGTGCCTTAGGCACTGAGCGTCACGAAAGTGATAGGAGGGAAAATCAACACTTTGAGCTGGCTCTTGCTGCTCAAGGAGCGTTGATGTGCCTTATTTAGTCAGTTAGTTTTTTAACTAAGGAGACACTAGGACACTGTGATTGTGTGCCGCTATCGTGGCGTGTTAATTATTTAGCTTTGTTCGGTGTGATTTTTTATGAACTTACTAGGTGTATTATTTGCGGTTGGCTGTATTATTGCTACCATGTTGCTTGAGGGAACTCATCCTACTGCATTGGTGAACTTCCCTGCATTCTTGGTGGTAGTAGGTGCCTCATTCTCTGCCTGTATTGTGCAGTTCTCTATTCGTGAAGTTTGGGGTGCCTTAAAGCACTCTTTATGGTTAATCTCTGCCCCTCGTTTGAACTTCCAATCTCAAGGTGAGTTATTAGCTGGCATGTCTACTATTGCTCGTCAACAAGGCCCATTAGCTTTGGAAAACTCTGTAGCTTCAGCCAATGATGACTTTACCCGTACTGGCATTCAGATGATTGTTGACGGTGTAGATAAAGACGCTTTATATGCCTTATTAGAAAATGCCATTGAGTTAGAGCAGCAAAAGCTCGAGCCAAATGCTAAGTTCTATGAGTCTATGGGTGGTTACTTCCCTACCATGGGTATTGTGGGTGCAGTATTAGGTTTGATTCACGCTATGTCCTTATTAGATCGTCCTGATTTATTAGGTCCTTCTATTGCTGTAGCCTTCGTGGCCACCATTTATGGTGTAGCAGGTGCTAACGTCTTCTTAATTCCAGCAGCTAATCGTATTCGTGCTATTAATGCTGAAATTGCTCTCTTTAAGTACATGACCTTAGAGGGTTTAGTATCAATTGCCAGCTCAGAGAATACCTTAATGCTCAAGCGCAGAATCGGTGTTTACACTGGCAACCTCAATGGTGATTAGTAAGTAACTTGCAGTGAGTTCTTTTGTGGGATGTAAGTCCCTATAACCAAAAAGTAATAAAGCCCAGCCTAAAGGCAGCAAGAGCCTTGGTGTAACCAAGTGGCTTTATTGCTTTTTTAGCGTAAGCTGGTCAAAGGATTGATAAATAAATGGCTAAAAGAAAAAAGCATCAAGGTCACGAGAACCTTGAGCGTTGGTTGGTGTCGTACGCTGACTTCATGACACTGATGTTTGCCGTGTTCGTAGTGCTCTATTCCTTTGCTATGGCTAAGTCGGTAGATGCTCAGTCTATGATTAAGGGCTTAATGGCTTCCTTTAGTGAAATGGGCATGGTCTCGGCTGTTCCTGGTGTCATTGCGCTACCTGGCCCTGTAGCTAACTTAATGGCTGATGCCTCCTTGGCCTCAGCTGCCAGTTCCCAAGGCGAAGTACAAAGTCAAGCACAAGGCGGCGGCGGTGTTATGGACTTTGGTATTACCCAACAGAGCGTAGAAGATGCTGGTGCTACCGAGCAGACTTCTAATTCCAACGAAGAAGCTGAGGCTATTACTCAAGGCGAATTAGAAGCTAGTGAGGTTGCTCAGGCTACTACTGGCTCTTTAACTAATGTAACTCCAGATTCTGAGACTGATAAGAGCTCAGGTTTAACTACTGGCGGTAAGATGGATGCCGTTTCTGAAGGCGGTATTGGTCCTGCTGAAAGTGATTTAGAGGGTGATAACCCATCAGGTCAGCCTTTTGATACTTTAATGCGCTCGATTTCTGAGACTATTTCTGCTGAGGGTTTAAACAGCGATATTATTGTAGAGCACGATCCAAACTGGATTACTATCAATATTTCGTCTTCTTTACTCTTTGCTAGCAACTCAGCATCGATCTTAACTCGTTCTCGTCCTGTTATCGCTACTATTGCTAGTGCTTTAAAGGATGTTAACAATTACATTCGTGTCCGTGGTTATACTGACAATACTTTTGTTCCTAGTGCTATTTATGGCAATAACTGGGAGCTTTCTTCTCGTCGTGCTATTAATGTACTGCAAGAGTTAGAGACCAATGGTATCGATCCTCAGCGTTTAGCTGCTGAGGCTTATGGTCAGTACTCACCTTTCTACTCTAATGCTACCCGTGCAGGTCGCGCTCAAAACCGTAGAGTAGTTATCGCTATTTCTCGTGAGGCCTTAAAGCCAGAGACCTTAGCTATTGTTCCAGGTAATAGTGATCGCATTATTCCTACTAGACGCGCTGGTCAAGGTGGCTTTAGCTTCAAGTCTAATATCGACGGTTCTGTAAGCTTCAATGCACAGCCTGTAGAGGAGCAAGTGCAAGCTCCAGCTGCCTCTCAAGAAGAGAGTGCTCCAGCAGAGCGTTTTGAGATCCCAAATTTCGGACCTCAAGGTAAATAATTATTAATATAGAGGCGCTGCCTTAATATGAATATGTAAGGTGGCGCCTGTTTTATTTCTGAGTTTTAAGCTAGCCAAGCTGGTAGTTTTGCTAGCTTAAAATTTAGCTATTGCCAAGAGTAGGCTTTTGTGTATAAGCTTATCCTTATTGCAATATTTTTAGGGGCACGAGGGATCTACTAGCCAGTAGGACCTAGAGTCACAGTATTTTAGGAGTTATCAGTGTTAGTTTGGGCAGTTGCAAGTCAGAAGGGTGGTGTGGGAAAGACGACCACAGTGGCAACACTAGCTGGCTGGTTACAAAAAGAAAAGCTCCGTGTATTAGTTGTTGATACCGATCCCCATGCTTCGTTAACCTCATATTTAGGCTATGAGGACGACAGGTTGGAGCAAAATAACCTTTTTGATCTTTATGCCATGAAAGATCTTTCCCGTGAAGGTATTTTAAGCTGTATTACCCATACCCATCATGAGGGCTTGGATCTCATTGCAGCTTCAATGACCTTAGCTACTATCGATCGTCATCTTTCTGGTCGTCAGGGTGTAGGTCGTATTTTAGCTCGTTCCTTAAAGCTGATTGAGGATTGCTATGATGTAGTGCTTATTGACTGTCCACCAGTATTAGGTGCTCTCATGGTTAATGCCTTAGTTGCCAGTACTACTATTATTGTGCCAACTCAAACCGAGTTCTTAGCCTTAAAAGGCTTAGAAGGTATGGTGAGAACCTTTACTGTCATGCAAAGAGCTAATCAAAGTGTCCACTTTGAGTACTTAATTGTGCCTACTATGTACGATCGTCGTACCAAGGCTTCAGTACAAAGCTTAAGCTATTTAAAGACTCACTATTATGAGCATACTTGGCACGAGAGTATTCCTATTGATGTCTCTTTTAGAGAGTCTTCAGCAAAGCGCCTGCCTTTACCTTTAATGGATGATACTCGCCAAGGTGCGGTAGCTTATCACCGATTATTAAAGTACTTAGTAGAGCTCGAGCTAGAGCGCAATCCGCAACGAGTAGGCGGAGCCCTCTTGGAGATGCTAGAGCGCTTGCAATACATGCCTGTGCAAATCTAAAGCCCTATTGTGCTATGATGCAGCGTCAAGAATTAACACTTATTAAGGCCTAAGCAGGGTCGATAGAGGAGTATTTGGATGTCAGCAAGTCATCACGATCGCGAAGAGGAAACTCTCATCGCCTATTTCCAGCAGATGCTGGCTGATGTGGATGACCAAGAGTTCGATGGAGAGCTGCAAGCTCAAGGTGGAGATCTCAAAGCCGCCCCTGCCGATCAGTCTGTCTATAGTGCTAAGTCTAACCAGCAGGTGCTCTCAAGTGCCAATGAGGCCATTAAAAAGAGCGCCCCTGCTAAGTACGAATATGAAGAAAGCTTTACTAAGTCTCCAGCTGTAGAGCTTGAGCCTCAAAGACAGCTGGCGCCTCAAACTAAGGTAGAGAGTTCTTTATCTTATGCTAATCCCAGTGATAGTGATTCTTTGCAAAGACTGCTTGCCACTGTAGGCATGCATGCTGAGACTGAGACTGACCCTGTTAAGGTCGAACTTGCTCCTCAAATTAAGGTTGATATCCCTAAGGTCGAAGTCGCCCCAGTCGAGACTAAAGTTGCGAGTGCTCCAGAGGTTAAGGTCGAAGTCGCCCCAGTTGAGGCTAAAGTTGCTAGCGCTCCAGAGGTTAAGGTCGAAGTCGCCCCAGTCGAGACTAAAGTTGCGAGTGCTCCAGAGGTTAAGGTCGAAGTCGCCCCAGTTGAGGCTAAAGTTGCTAGCGCTCCAGAGGTTAAGGTCGAAGTCGCCCCAGTCGAGACTAAAGTTGCTAGTGTTCCAGAGGTTAAGGTTGCAGCAGCACCTGTAGCAGCTATTGCTAAAGTTAATCTGGCTCCAGTTAAAGCTGAGGTTAAGACCCCACAGCAGTTAGCACAAGAGCGCATGGCCAAAAAGCTTGAAGCTATTGCCGCTGAGTGGAAGAATGTTGATTTGGGCGAGCAGTTCCAAGTGTTATTCTTCTTAGTACAAGGCGTAAGATTTGCGGTGCCTTTAATTGACTTAGGTGGCATTTTTGAATGTGAGAAGATCACACAGCTTTTTGGTAAGCCATCTTGGTTTATGGGTATTACAGATGTGCGTGGCACTAAGATTAATATTGTTGACACTTTACGTTGGGTGATGCCTGAGATTAACGATAGCCCAGATAAGTATCCATATTTAATTTCTTTAGGCAGCACTGAATGGTCTATTGGCTGTGATGTCTTAGAGGGTAATCGTACTTTAACCTCCAGCCAAATTAAGTGGCGTGAAATTCCTGGCAATCGTCCATGGTTAGCAGGTATTGTCACCTCTGATAAGTGTGCTGTCTTGCACGTTCCTTCTCTTATCGCCTTGTTTGAAGCAGGTGCTGATATTGAGGATCTTAATAAGAACCTCAAGAGTGACAAGCCTAAGTAGGTCTTAAAGAAAACTTAAGAAAGGCCGTTAAAGATAGGTGCAAACGCGCCTATCTAAGATATAATCATAGTCAAACTGATAAGGGTACCTAAAGAGCCTGAAGGTGAGGTGCCATATTAACTGGTAATATCAGTTCTTTGTCTCCTCTTCTTATATCTATGGCATAAGGATAGGAGATGGTTTTTAGAGGATTTTTATAACATGGCTAATGAAGCATCCACTTCGTCCTCAATTTACGATCCAGATAGCAACTCTCAGGGCGAAGTATTACGCTGGGTTACTTTCCAATTAGATAAGGAAATCTATGGCGTAAACGTAATGCAGGTACGTGAAGTATTACGCTACTCTGATATTGCTCCTGTTCCTGGTGCTCCAGCTTATGTGCTCGGCATTATCAACTTACGTGGTAACGTAGTTTCTGTTATCGATACTCGTATGCGTTTTGGTTTACCTCCATCAGAGGTAACTGACAATACCCGTATTATGATCATCGAGTCTGAGCGTCAGGTCGTTGGTATCTTAGTTGATTCCGTAGCTGAGGTAGTTGATCTCAATACTTCCGATATTGATGACACTCCAAATGTAGGTACTGAAGAGAGCGCTAAGTTCATTTGCGGTGTTTGCAACCGTGATGATGACTTATTGATCTTAATTGATCTCTATAAGCTCTTAACTGAAGAAGAGTGGCAAGATATCGCTAATCTTTCTAACTAAGAGTCCTTAGTTGTTAAGTACAAAAGCCTCATTGTATATGGGGCTTTTTGCGTTTTTAGCTTCTGACATCATGCTATACTAAGTAGTTTTTGCAGATAGCATTTTGTTGGTTGGCCCTTATTTTGGGCATATGTTTTCACTTACTAAGCCTAGGTATTATTACTAAGGTCGATAGGATTTAGCCTCATGGACATCACTAGCAACGAATTGGGCCTCTTACCATATTACATTGTAGGCGCTTTTGTAGTTGTTCTGTTCTTGCTGTTAGTTGCTTTTATTCTCAACAATAAGAGAGCTGCACGTATTGAAGCAGTTTTAGATGAAATGCAAGAGCGTATGGTGCAAAGTGATATAGCTTTAGCTGATGTAGATAAGTCTTTAGATGAGCTCTTTGCTAAGCGTCCAGGTAAAGCTACTCCTACTGATTTGCAAGATATTACCTTTGTTGATGAACAAGGACAGACGCGCAATCTCAAGGAAACTATTACCTCGTTACAAGAGCAAATTGCAGCTATTGGTGCTGAGCAACAGCGTTATTACGAGAGCATTATTCAAGAACAACAAGGCTTAGTCCAATCTATTGCTTCATTAAATGAGCTTATGAGCTCTTTGCAAAGTGAGCGTTCTGTTAGTGTCAGTGCTGCTCCTACCAAGGATGATAGTCAAGAGCAGTCTTTTGCTGCTGCCGAGCAGGCTTTTAATCAAGTCTCTCAAGGTGGTATTTTCATGCCGCCAGGTCAAGAGCTAGAATCTGATGCCTCCTTTGCGCAAACAGCTTCTGATATTGCTAAATTAGTAGCTAAGACTGATTTTAGTGCTATCGATCCTCATAGTGCGCCTGAGACTATTGGGGAACATATGCAAAAGGCCGAGCGTAAAACAAATTCTAGTTTACGTCCTGAAAAGGCTCCAGCTATAGCTAAGACTAAAGCTTTTAGAGGTCGTGACCCAATGAATCCTTTGGGTATTGCAGGCACCTTTGAGCCATCTGATACTTTTAATAATACCTCCAACTTTGGCACTAATAATGTGCTACAGGAGAATCCCACGCCAGGCTTACCGTCAGGGGGCGCAGAGGAATTCATCGAACTCACGATTGACAAGCCCGCTAGCCCGTCAGATCCGCAGCTTTCCTCGTTAGATGAGCAAATTAGTAATTTAGAAGGCTTTGAGCTTGATGCTAATGATGATTTAGTGATTCCAGAAGGCTCATCTTTGGGAATGCCTGATAGCTCTTTAGAGCATAATTTGGTTAATGAATTAAGCCAAGATCTAGCGTCCTTAGATAAAGCCTTAGGTGAGATCTCAGAGCGTAGTACTCCACAAAAAGATAGTTCTTTCTCTAGTGCGCCTGAGCGTAGTACTAAAGTACAAGAGAGAGAGAGTTTTTCTGCCCTCGAGTCTTCTTTACCAGAGCCTATTTACGATGAGGATAAAGAGCAGAGCTTAGCCTCTGAGATTAAGCCTAATAAGACACACCTTACTATTGACTATAGCTCAAGTGATTCTTTAGATAACCTAGATAATCTCAAGGTAGCTGTTAATCATGAGATGTCGGTAGCTGTGCCTAAGCAAGATCTTAAGGGTGATTTGTCTGAGTTTAATGCTCAATATACTAAGATCACCAGCACGGCACCTGCTCCTGTAGTGGATATGATCTATGATCATGACTATGTACAGCAGCAAAAGGAGCGTCCTAATGGCATTAATATCGATACTCTCGATAAAGCTAAAACCTTTATTGAAGCTGGCGTATCTTTAACTGAGATCTCTGCTAAAACTGGTCTTAGTGAAGATGAAATTCGTTTAATTTACGATGTTGATGCTGATGGTAAGATCAAAGACCATGCTGAGCAATTTAATAAAGAATTAGTAAAGCTAGAAGATGAAGATACATCTACTAAGATAGAGCCTGCGCATGCTCCTAATGATGATGTCATGGCATCTGAAAAGAAGAATGTGAGCAAAGTAGCTTTATCTTTAGATGCTGCTAGCCCCGCCTCTGCTTTAGATAAGGATGAGCGTCAGGAAATTGAATCTATGATGCAAGAGATCAATGATCCTTTCTTAGCTGAGATGAAAGAGAGTGCCCAAGAGCTCCCAGAGCTTTCTCAAGAGGCTGATTTTAAGGCTGCAGTTGAGCAAAATAAGTTAGAACGTGAGCGAGCCTTAGATGAGGTTAACTTAGAAGCTATTGATCGTTTGGCTGATTCTATTATTAGTGAAAATGAGCAAAAGGGCTTATTGCGCCGTAATGAGAGCGAAGATCCTTTAAATGTCTTAGGTGATTTTCAACATAAGACGGGATCCTCTATGGCAGCTTTAGCTCAAAGCATTAAGAATACTTCAGAAGAGTATTTAGCTGATGATAATGTAACCTTGACTCATCATAATGAACAAAAGGTCAAAGCTAATCGTCAAAAAGTCAGCTCTTTAGCTAGTTCTAAGGAAGCTCCATCTCAGGCAGCTTATGCTTCCATGCAAGCTCAGCAATATGAGCAAGCACGTAAAAATAACATACGCAATCAAAGTGCTATTGGTGCTATTGGCTCAGCTACTAGCTCTCAAGCAAGTTCACGTCCTTTATCTTTGGGGGCGATTGAGAATAAAGTTCCCCGTGCTGCTAGTACTAACTTCTCTGCTGTTAGTGCCATGAACCCTGGCATGGCAGATGTGGTGTCTATGGCTCCTATGGCGCTAGGCTCAATTGAAGGGGGTAAGGAGGCTCTTGGAGCTATGGAGGATGAAGATCCTGCAGCTATCTTAAATCAGGTCGTAAAGGGGGGATTAAACTCTGTTGCTAGCTTAAGCAGCGATCAGTTAGATACGCTCAACCAACTCCAAAGTAGTGCAATGCCTGCTCAGAGTAATAAGCAACACTTTGCCAATTACCAAGCTCGTAATGCTTATGGTATTAAGCGTCGCTAATTAACAAAAAGCCCCATCAAGTTTGCTGGGGCTTTTTGTTGGGTCGTAGGTAAGAGAGCTTAGGATAATATTGAGAGAGCTCTAAGCCTATGCTGCTTTAGGCTAAGGTTTTTTGAGTAAATCAGCGACCTTTTTATCATCGATTTTATCTTTACTGTTGCCTAATGAAATAGCGTACTCACTTTGAATTTCCAAAGTTACATCCTCGCTAGCTTGCTCTTTTTTCAAAAGCTCTTGAGTACTAAGCTCTTTTTTAGGAGCAGGTGTCGCCTTTTGCTCTTGGCTCTTAGCTTGAGGAGCTTTTTCATTAGCACCTGCCTTTAAGATATCTAGGGTAATGCCTTTAGGTAGTGACATTGGGTTATCATCGTTAGTTTCAAGCTTAGGCTCGGCTACTTGTCGTTCATGTAAGATTTCGCTAATACGTTTAACCTGATCAGCGTTTAAATCCTCTGGGAGCAAGGCTAAACGGGTAACACTCTGATAGGTTTTGCCACTTTCGGTATCTACCATAGGTAAGATCAGGTTTAATCCCTTTACTGAGCCTTGTTTGGTTTTAATAGCATTAGTGTCTGTTGTTGGTGGGGCGCTAGCACTTAAGACTAAGGTGCCTTTTTGCTGATTTTTAAGCTTGCGTAATTGATCGGCCTTGGCCGTTAGGTTGTCATGATAGCTTTGAGGTCGCACTTTAGAGCGTAAGGTCATGACAATAAACTCACTAGGTACGCCAAGACGCATTGGATAGCCTGACCAGACAGCCAAACCATTGCTCACAATAAGATCAGTGTTGTTAATACGATAGTGTCCCGATAAAAAACCATCGTTGAGCTTAGCTACTAATTGATTAAAGCCCAAGATCAAGCCTCCATGGGTATGGCCTGAGAGAACTAAGTCAACTTGCTTAGAGCTATTAGCTAAAGCGCGGGCATAGGTAGGACGATGGGAGAGCACAATAGTAGGAGCACTATCATCTAAAGCTTCAGCAACACCTTTCACATCTGGCATAGGAAGGTTATACAAAGCTGCTTTAGGATCGGTTAAGCCACCTAGAGTTAAGAGGGTTTTGTTTTTAGCGTCTTTTAAAGCTACTACTTTGTTATCAAGGCTAATTAAGCCGCCTTGGACAAAATAATCATGCCAGTCTTGATATCCTGAATAGTACTCATGATTACCTGTAGTGATATAGACACCAAACTTAGCCTTAAGCTCAAAGAGTAATTTAGTTAAGGCATCTCTTTTATCTACTTGGCCATCAATAAGATCGCCTGGCATTAAGATTAAATCAGGATTAAGGCCATTAACCTTCTTGATAATATCTACTACATAGCTAGGATCTGAGAGGGCACTGATATGAAAGTCAGATATCATAATCACTCTCATGCCATCTAAGCGTGGATCAAGGCGTTCTAGAGTGACTTGGTAATGATTAATGCGGGGCTTGCTATAAGCACATGAGCTGCCATAGCAGGCTAGGGCAAATGCTCCTAAGAGCATGATTTGGGTATGAAATAATGAGAAAGCAGGAATAATAAAAGCCTTAGTAGAGCGCTTAACGATTTTGCTCAGACCATTTAAAGTCATACGGCACAAGACCAAGATAGCTAAGGTCATCAAGGTGGCACGAGTGAGATCTAAGACAAAGTAAAGATTGTAAGGAATATTAGGGTCAAAACTATTACCGCCTACTAGTAAATATATATAGTTGCGGCTCATGCCTACAATGGTGACTACTGTTAATAGTAATTTAGAGCGCCAAGAAAGCCTTAAAGGCATAATAAGCCCTAAGATTAAGATCACAAGGACACAGAGCGTGATGATCGTTAGGGTATTCATAGTTAAATCACCTAATTTAGAACATAAGATAGCAAGCGCACTTATTATAGAGATCTAAAGTTAGCAAAGACATGGCAAGGAGAAAAAAGCAGCGCTGAGAGCTGCTTTTTTGTTTTAGGAGCGGGCGTAATAGCCGTTAGGGGCAGGACAAATACAGCCTAAGATAGAAGGGCGACGGGCATGGGTACTGTTATTTAAAGGAAGGCAGATAGCGTTGACTGTGCAATAGGCAAAGTAGGCAAAAGCTTGGGCTTCGATAAATTTGGCGTCAATACCAAAGTCATCACAAGAGCCAATAGTGACTTTAAGCTTAGCTAAAGCGGTCATGCGCTCCAACAAATAATCGTTATAGGCTCCTCCACCGCATACTACTATCTCCAAGCTATCTCCTAGTTGCTTACTATGTTGCTGGTATACTAAGTAAATAGCATCCATAACACTTTGTGCGGTGAGCTCTGTTAAGGTCGCAAGGAGATCTGGGCTATGTAACATATGCTCAGGTACATAGCGTTGTAAAAAGTCACTATTAAAAAGCTCGCGTCCTGTGGATTTAGGATAAGATTGAGCAAAGTAAGGCTCTAAGAGCATAGCTTGCAGGAGCTGAGGATCTACTTTACCAGTGCGTGCCAAAGATCCTTTATGATCAAAAGGACAGTTAAAGTAAGTGCGGCAGATATAGTCAATTAAAGTATTAGCAGGTCCTGTATCAAAGGCACTAATTAAAGCGCCTTGGCGGTCTAATACAGAGATATTAGCAATGCCCCCTAAATTTAAAATGACACGGCTGCTCTTATGATTGACAAAGAGCTTTTGATGAAAAGCCTGCGCTAAAGGAGCGCCTTGACCTCCATTAGCAATATCAGCCGCGCGGAAGTTGACAATAGCATCAATATCCGTGAGGTTAGCCAGCAGCGGGCCATTGTCAATTTGGAGGCTAAAAGAGTGCTCAGGATGATGGCAAATAGTTTGACCATGGGCACCAATAGCACAGATATCTTGGCTCTTAAGCCCAGAGAGCTTTAGTAACTGAAATACAGCCTTAGCCTCACCTTGAGCTACAATATTAGATCCTAGGCCTAAGTGGTACACACTATCAAATTTGCTATTGGTTTGGCATAAGCCATTTAACAGCTCACGTTCTTCATCAGACCAAGAGACAGTAGTTGTAGCCAATACCTTAAAATTATCAGGATCGGTAATGGACATTAATACGCCATCAAGGCCATCAATACTAGTTCCTGACATCAAGCCAATAAATAGCTTAGTCATAATATTAGTAGCGCAAAAAACCCTGTCTTTAGACAGGGGAGGAAGCGCCCTCCTTTTTGATTACAGTTAGAAATGTTTTTCGCTTTTTGAGTAAGCTTAAGTTTTTGTAGGAATTATTAGGGCACTCGCTTTTTTATGCTTTGAGGTAGTCAAAGCAGATACGAACACCATCACCACCTGGGCGCTCGTAGACAACATCACCAATGTGCTTAAAACCTAGCTTGTCCATAATATGAAGCATTGGCTTATTGGCCTTATGGGTATCAACACGAATGTAATCGTGCTGTTTCAGTACTTCTTGGAAGATAAATTGACCTGCACCATAACCAGGGGCAGTAGCTAAACGATGGATCACTACATAAGGACGATCAGCGCTCCACTTGCCATCTAATTGATGGTAGACACTCTCTTCATGAGATAGAACAAAGACACCTACTACTAAATTTTCATGGCAGCAGACAAAGGCCTCTCCTTTAGCTAAAGGCTCTTGTAAAGTTGAGCTATTAGGAAAACCATTAGTCCATTGAGTGGTATTGCCATAGCTGACCATATAAGCACGAGCTTGGTCAAAAAGCTCATCAATACGAGGTAAGTCCTCAACACATGCTAGTCTGATTGTTAGCATAGAACAGATCCTTATGAGTTTGGTTGGTAGTAAAGATTAAGGGCGCACATAATCGTAAGCAACACGATCGCCATAGCCTTCATAATGAACAATGCCGCAGTACTTAAAGCCAAATTTTTCTAAAAGATGCAACATGGTCTTATTGTCTTGGTGAGTATCGATACGAATATAAGGATATTGAGCGGTAAGCTCTTTGAAAATAAAGCTGCCTGCACCTTTTTCTGGTAGTGCTCCCATGCGGTGAACTACTACATAAGGAGCATCTAAGTGCCAGTTACCATTTTTAAGATGGTCATATTGCTCTTCGTAAGTGCTAAGAGCAAAGCTAGCTAAGATCTCATTAGTATTAGGGTCTACACAAACATAGCCATTTTGTGAAGCGATATCTTGCTCTACTACTTTAGCAGTAGGGTAGTTGCTATCCCATTGAGTAGGATTGCCTTGAGCACACATATATTGACGACAAGTGTCAAAGAGCTGATCTAAGTATGCAAGATCAGGAGCCGTAGTCTTTCTAATAAGCACAGTATTCCTCACATAATTAAGGTAAATTTGAATATTATAGCGCATTTAGTCGGTTTCGTACTTCCTTAGGTGTGAGCTTAAAACGGGCTTTAAAGGAACGATAGAACTGCTTAGAGTCTGAATAGCCATGACGGTGCATAATGGTTGCAATAGTAGTTTTATCATCGGTTAAGTCATTATAGACATGACAGAGCCTCAACTCTGCGACATAAGAGAGTAAACTCATGCCTACAGCTTCTTTAAAGATACGGCAAAAATAGCGAGGATGCAGATTAATTAAAGAGGCCATATCTTGTAGGCGAATTTGCTCATGGTAGTGGACTTTTAAATAATCCAATACAGGCTGAATACGGCGCAAATTCATATTCTTATTTAAAGCTAAGGTGACCTTTTCCTCATCTTCGTTAAGATAGCTAACTGAGCTCTTTGGATCACTCAAATAGCCGTGCCATGAGCCTTCTTGATCACTAATAAAGACCTCTAACTTGCTGGTATGATTTTTTCCAATAATCTGTTGAGCGCTTTGGTTAGGGGGGGTTATGTTATAAGCGCTACTTTCAAGATTAGGCATTATGATGGTAGTTTGTCCTATTGGGGCATTGACGGGCTCGGTTTCTAAAAGCTGATCTGCATGCTTGTGCAAGGCTATTTGATTAGGGGTATTATAAGATTCGCTAGGAACTATAATTTCCATGAGGCAAGCTAAGATGCCATAAAGGCCATGATTGAAATGAACCTTAAAGCCTAATTTATCTTGGCAAAACTCATGGGCTACAGTGAGCTCTAAAAAGTATTGAGCAATAAGTTCTAGACTATCTGGGGTTGCTCTTTTTAAGTCAAAGCGCAAAGGGGCTGAGTGTTGGTAGTTGAGTTCTTGTTTTAAAAAATGTTCAGGAATTTGGAGTACATAAGCTTCGTTATAGCTGGTGCAAGTATAGTTGTGCAGCTCATTGCTATTAATTAATACAAAGTTGGCTCCTTGAGCATCTAATAAACATTGATTAGGCAGATCGGCGCTAATTTCAGGAAAAGGCTCGCTAAAGCTTAAGTGAGTGTGCTTAAGCTCTGTTATGCTACTTGGTAGAGGAGTGGGCAGGCACGGTAGTGCGCACTTGCTGCAAGCATTGCTTTGGGCTTTACTAGGTATTTCTACTTTAATCTTGCCTTGGGTAAGAAAAATCAGTTCTAAGGCAGGATGGAAGTGATAGGGGACAAAAGAGCCATAATCGCTTGAGCGAAAGAAGCGTACGGGGAGATTATCTTGGTTCATAGCGCGATCTTTGTATAAAGTAGATTTAGCTGGAATATAGCACAAAGTAGCATACACTTTAGTAAGTGCTGTAATGAAAGTGAGAACATAATTGCTCTTAAATACCATAAGGAGCGCGCTATAGTGTGAAAAATTTTCCCGACAAATGCTCTAGATTTAGATATATGGATTTAAGTTAATTGCCCCAGGGTAAGGCAAATTTGCTTTTTGCTTGCTTTTGTGACGCTTATCACCGAAAATACTCTACTAGAGTAGTATTTGCGAAAATATCGCATGTGTCTATAGGTTGCCTCTTAAGGTCTAGTTCTTGTGGCTAGCTCTTAAAAGGAGACTTAGGGTTACGCTACTTTTTGGTACTTTGGTGTTTGATCACTACGGGTGTTCATTTAGGGTAATGTTATGTCGACAATTCCTTTTTTAACATTGGCGATCTCTGTTGCCGCCATATTAGGAATTCTGCTTGGCGAAGTCCGCTATCGCGGTATTGGCTTGGGTATTGGTGGTGTACTGTTCTCAGGCATTTTCGTAGGTCACTTCTTCCATGAGTGGTTTGGCTTGACCGTACGTACTGCCGAAGGCTTAACCAATGCAGGTGAAATTTTAACTTACGTTCAGGAATTCGGTCTGATCCTGTTCGTTTATGCTATCGGCGTGCAGGTAGGTCCAAGCTTCTTCTCCTCCTTACGCTCCATGGGTGCTAAGCTCATTGGTTGGGTAGTAATCATCATTGTCTTAGGTTGCTCTGTTGCTTTAAGCCTTCACTTCATCGGTATCGTCAAGATTGACGCTATGGTGGGCATGTACTCTGGTGCTATTACTAACACCCCTGCTTTAGGTGCAGCCAACCAGATGATCTTAGACATGAAGGGTGTCTTAAGTGAGCAAGATATTGCTGCTATGGGCTTTGATGAGTTAATCGTACCATCTGCTTATGCTATGGCCTATCCATTTGGTGTATGCGGCATCTTATTAACCATGATCCTTATTCGCATCATCTTCCGTGTTAATATCGAAGATGAAGGTCGTAAGTACATGGAGTCCAAGAGCGCAGGTCAAGGTACCATTACCACCTATAATGTTACTGTTTTAGCTAACGAGTTCTTTGGCAAGCCTTTATCTAGCATTCCTGGCTTTAAAGATGAGCACTTTGTTTGCTCTCGTATTAAGCGTGGTGATGAGTTATTAGTTCCTCACAGTGATACCATCTTAGAAGAAGGCGACGTCTTACACTTAGTTGGTACCAAGGAGTACTTAGATCCAATTATTACTACTGTTGGTAAGATTGCTGAAAGTGTCTTTACTACCACTCGTGGTACTAACAAGATCGTACAGCGCATCTTAGTTACCAATAATGCTGTTATTGGTCAGCCTCTTGAGTCCTTACACTTAGAAGAGCGCTTTGATATTGTAACTTCTCGTTTATTCCGTGCTGGTGTGCAATTTATTCCATCTCACGATATGAAGTTACAATTTGGTGACTCCTTAAATGTTATTGGTACTAAAGAGCATATTGCTTCTGCTGCTAAGGTCTTAGGTAACTCCAGCGCTGCCTTGCACAAGGTTGCTATGTTGCCAATCTTCATCGGCTTAGTACTTGGTATCTTATTAGGTAGCATTCCAATTCCAGTTTCTGGCGTACCAGCTCCATTGAAGTTAGGTATTGCTGGTGGTCCATTAGTAATGGCTATCTTATTAGCTCGTTTTGGTGAGACCTTAACCTTTAAGCGTATTCGTTGGTTCATGCCAGCTGCAGGCTTATCTGCCTTACGTGAAATTGGTATTACCTTGTTCTTATCCATCGTAGGTATTTGTGCTGGTGCTAATGGCTTCTGGAACACTTTAACTCAAGGTCCTGGCTTTACTTGGATGTTATGTGGTGCTTTAGTTACCTTTATTCCTATCTTCATCGTAGGTATTTTGGCTTACAAGATCTCCAAGGTTAACTACTTAGTTCTCTGCGGTATGATCGCTGGCTCCATGACTGATCCTCCAGCTTTAGCCTTTGCTAACGGCTTGCACTCTAACCCAGAGGCTTCCTCTTTAGGTTATGCTACCGTTTATCCAGTAACTATGTTCTTACGTATTCTTTCTCCTCAAGTGATGATCATCATCGCCGTATTGTGCGCTGGTGTTTAGTAAGAATTTAGTTTAGAAAAGAAAAAACCGCCCTTGTTGGCGGTTTTTTCGTATCTGAGCATTAAAATCAGACACTCTTAGCTACAATAGAGCCCCACAAACTTCTGATCGGACTCATTATGTTCTTAACTGCTTTATACATTCTTGGTATTACTGCCGAAGGCATAACTGGTGCGCTAGCAGCGGGCAAGCGCAAGATGGATCTCTTTGGTGTGATGTTCATTGCTTGTGCTACGGCTATTGGTGGTGGTTCAGTGCGTGATGTGCTCTTAGGGCATTACCCTTTAACTTGGGTAGCTAATCCTCAATACTTACTCATAGTATGTATTGCAGCTTTAATCACTACACGGCGCCCTTATTTCTTTGGTCGTTTAGAGCGTACTTTTTTAGTGTTAGATGCTTTAGGCTTGGCTGTCTTTAGTGTTATTGGCGCTAAGATTGGCCTGGAGTATCATCCTAGTGGAGCTATTGCTTTAGTCGGTGCAGTTATTACTGGTGTCTTTGGCGGTATCTTGCGTGATATCTTTAGTGCTCGCGTTCCTTTAGTCTTCCAAAAGGAGCTTTATGCTAGTATTGCCTTGTTAATTGGCATAATGTTTGTGCTCTTAGAGTATGTCAATCAAAACTGCTTTGCCATTAATCAAAACTTGAATATTACTATTTGTTTGGTAGTAGGATTTGTTACTCGTTTGCTCGCAATTCGCTATCATTTAGGTCTGCCTGTTTTTATCTACCAGCCTAATCAAGAGACCAAGGCTCAAAGTTTAATAGGCAAGCAAATTGCTCCTGAGCGTATTGTCAAAGCTAATAGGTATCAGCTTCATCGTGCTTTATTAAAAAAGCGCAGTCACAATACTAAGTTTCCTAAGCCATAAGAGAGAGCTAATTTATGCTTGAGATTAAAGCAATCAATGTTGGTATTGGTGGTCCTTTAGCGGCCTTAGGCACAGGACTTAGTGGTTTTAGCAAGACCTTACCTTTTAAGGCTTTATGTCCTTTATATGGTCTTTTAGCTGTCCCCTTAATCTTGCTCTTTCCTATAGCGCTACCTTTATATCTTTTAAAGTTGAGTGCTGCACAAAAGCTTAAGGAGTGCTCTTATGAAAAAGAGCTCTATGATTTTTGTGTTCAACAAGAAGCTCAAGCGCTAAATAGTCTCAAAGAAAGTGAGGATATCCCGCCAGAGGAAGCTTTAGAGGGCATTAGTAAAGAAGATGTAGCACGTGCTAGTGCGCATGCGCAAGATATCGAGCAACAAATATTATATGAAAAAGAGCAGCAGGCGCTGTTAGATAAGATGGTTGGTCAGGAGATGAGTGTCTTTAAGCTTAAAGACTTTATCAAAGCGCATCGTGCTCTCTTAGTTGTAATGACCGTAATATATTATGTTGCTTTAGTACTGATCTTTATGCTTAGCTCTCATTTTATTGATGAGGCTATGGCTCGCTATGTAATTGCTGCGCAACAAAGTCAAGTGTTGCAAATTGCTACTGCAGAGCAATTGGCTTACTCTAATAGTGTGGTCAATATTATTACCTGCGCAGGTGCAGCTGTAATCTTGCTTTTGTGCCTAAGCTTTGCCTTGGTGTTTGCTATGGCGCTTAAGTTTCAAGTACACAGCGCCCAGGTACATTCGTATCTCAAGCTGGCTTTTAGTGCTATTTTAAAGAACTTGCCTGGTTTAGGTGTCTTATGTGCCATGCTCTATGCGCTGTTTATCATTATTGAGCGCTACTATAGCCATTTGCGCATGATTGCTCTAGAAGCCATAGTCTTAGGTCAAGATTATTTTGACCCCAGCTTAGCGTTTATGGCTTTAAGATGTTATGTTATTTACGCTTTTGCTTTAAGTTTTGCATTGGTGCTCTTAATGTCCTTGCACCTGCTGCCTTTAAGTCATCAACAAGAGAGGGTTTATGTACGTTAAAAATACCTTGCTACCCTTATTAAACTCGTATCAGATTAATTATCAGATTTATGCTCATGAGGCGCTTGCTCATGGCGATATTGAAATTACCTTGCCCGATATGAAAGGTACTATTTTGAAAAATTTGGTGCTGACTAATAAGAACAAGGATTTGTATTTGTTCACTCTGCCTTTACATATGCGCGCTAATTTAAAGGGCTTATCTGATGTCTTAGGTGTCCCTCGCTTTAGCTTTGCTTCAGTAAGTGATTTGGCTTATATTGGCATTCCTCCTGGACACGTCAGTCCTTTTTGTCTTTTTAATGATCCTAACTTGCAAGTTAAGTATGTACAACCTGTAGAGCTAGATAACTTTGAGCTCGTGAATTGCCATCCTTTGGATAATCACTTTTCTGTAGACATTAAACGTGCTGACTTGGAGTCTTTAGTACGTAAAACAGGCCATGAAATCACTAAGGTCAGTGGTGCAATTAAATTATGAGCGCTATATGAGCGGAGCTTTGAGCTTTGCTTTGTACAATTTGCCCTCGACCTCTCTAGCTAATACTATTAAATTTGAGAGTCTTGCTCAGCGCGATGATGAGGTTTTGTTGCCTTGGTTGCAAGGAGTTTAGTTATGCAGCTACGATTGCCTTTTAAGGGGGTAATAGCCCTAGTTCTTAGTGTGGGCTTAAGCGTTACTTGCTTTAGTAAAGAGTTGGTCATTGAACGCTCATTTAGTATTTCTTACATTAATGTGCCTGCTTATTGTGAGCTTGATAGTTTTAAGAGTACTTGTACTCGTTTGGTCAACTATTATGCACGGCGCTTTGAGCGTGAGATGGTGAGCAATATTAGCCTTGATTACAACGAAGATGATCCTTTTGATAAGGAGATCTTTGAAGTTGATCGTAATAAGGAAAAGTCCACTCAGCATGTTCAGATGAGTATCTACTCCAAACCTGGTGAGACCTTATTAACTCTTTTTAGTATCTTTAAGCAAAAGATAGTAGGCGCTAAAGAGCAATTGTTAGTTGAGACTATGAACTTTGAAGCTAAAAGTGGTCGTATCGTGCGCTTTGCTGAGCTCTTTGAAGATCCGCAATTAGCCGCTATGCTCTGTGCGCGCGCCATTGAAGCTAAGTATCAAAGTGAGAACTTCCCTCTTTTACCTGTGGTGATTTCGGCTACCGAGCTGAGCCCTTCTAATTTCATTATCACCAAACGAGGGCTGCGCTTTTTCTTTGCTCCAGGCTTGGTCAAGCCTAGTAAGAATGTTGCAGATAGTATGTTTATTCCTATCAAGGCGTTGCAAGAGGCTAAGCCTGTAGCTAAGTGGTGGTCAGGCAAGGCTGAGGCGATTACTCAAGAGCACAAAAATGCCTTAGAGAATTCTAGCTTAAAGGATGTCATTAATTTGAGTGAAGAGATAGAGGCGCAACAAAAATAGTTTTTTGCTACTATAATATTATTAGTAGTACTAATGCTCTCTTGCAAGTGAGGATGTAAGAGGCAGTTGTAGTTTGCAACTCATATTATTGGGCAGATGTGTGTGCCGTGCCGCATTAGATGTGAGTGTGTTTTGGTAATTAGTTCTTATTTAAGGAGTTTTAAATGAGTGAGTTTGACCTCAGCATTGTAAAGAATCCAAGAATTTACGAGCAAAATCGTTTAGCACCGCATTCTGACCATGAGGCTTTTAGCAATTATCGTGAGCTAGTAGATGGCTCTGATAATTCATTACGTAAGAGCTTAAATGGTGCTTGGTTCTTCCATTATGCAAAGAACTTTGGTCAAATGCCTCAGGGCTTTGAGCGTGATGACTTTGATGTCTCTGGTTGGAGCTCTATTAAAGTGCCTGGCCATTTTGAAACTCAAGGTCATGGCAAACCTCATTACACCAATGTTTGCTATCCATGGGATGGCCGCGAAAAGGTAGTTCCAGGTGAGATTCCATCTCGCTTTAATGCTGTAGGCTCCTACGTTACTTTCTTTGAGACCTCTTGGGATTGGCAAAATTGCTTTATCTGCTTTGAGGGCGTTGATTCTGCCTATGCTGTTTATTTAAACGGTCATTATGTAGGTTATGCTACTGGCTCCTTTACTCCATCTGATTTTGATTTAACTCCATACTTACGTCGTGGCCAAAACCGTTTAGCGGTACGTGTCTTTAAGTACAGCTCTGGCTCACACTTAGAAGATCAAGACTTCTGGCGTTTATCTGGTATCTTCCGTGGCGTGTACTTATACACCAAACCAGAGATCCACTTAGAGGATATTGCTACTGTTGCGACCTTAGATGACAGCTATACCAAGCCTTTATTATCTGGTCACATTAAGCTTTCTGCTCCTGGTGCGGTGCAGCTTTATTTAATTGACAACGATGGTAAGGTTGCTACTAAGTACTTTACCTCAGGTGAGAACAATGAGCTTGATTTTAGCTTAGATCTTAGCTCCTTGAATTTACAGCCATGGTCTGCAGAGCATCCTAATCTCTACAATCTTTTATGCCAAGTAGTAAGCTCTCAAGCTGCTCTTGACTCTAATGTTATTTGTGAAGGGGCGAGCGAGCAAGTTGACTTTGAAGATGTAGTCAATGCTTTAGATGAGCACACTAAGGAAGCTTGTTTAGTTAAAGTAGGTTTCCGCCGTTTTGAAATGATTGACGGCATTATGTGCATCAATGGCAAGCGTATTGTCTTTAATGGCGTAAACCGTCATGAGTTTAGCCCTATGGGCGGTCGTACTGTACCAGTTAGTGAGATCTATGATGACTTGCTGACCATGAAGCGCAACAACATCAATGCGGTACGTACTTCCCACTATCCAAACTCTTCTATTTTCTACAAGTTCTGCGATGAGTTGGGTTTATATGTTATTGATGAGACCAATTTAGAGACTCATGGTACTTGGCAGATCTTAGGTACTATCCGTCACGATGAGCATACCTTACCTGATGGTCACGAACAGTGGCGTGATGCTGTCTTAGCTCGTGGTCGTGCTATGTTAGAGCGCGATAAGAACCATGCTTGTGTCTTAATTTGGTCTTGTGGTAACGAGTCCTTTGGTGGTAAGACTATTTTTGAGCTCTCTGAGTACTTCCGTAACACTGATCCAACTCGTTTGGTGCACTATGAGAGCATTTTCCACGATCGTCGCTACAATGGTACTTCCGATATGGAAAGCCAGATGTACACCAAGGTTGCCGATGTTAAGAAGTTCTTAGCTGAGAATCCACAAAAGCCATTTATCATGTGTGAATACACTCATGCTATGGGTCAGTCCAATGGTGGCATGAAGCTCTATACTGATTTAGCTAAGGTAGAGCCACGCTACCAAGGCGGCTTTATTTGGGATTACAAGGATCAGGCCTTCTTAGTACAAAACCAAGACGGTGTAGAGTACTTTGCCTATGGTGGTGATTTTGATGATCATCCAACTGAGTTTAACTTTTCAGGCAATGGTATTACCTTTGCTGACGGCTCTGAAACCTCTAAGATGGCTGAAGTGAAGTACAACTATCAGAACTTTATCTTAGAACCAAGCAAGAATAGCCTTAAGATCACCAACTACTCCTTGTTTACCAATGCTGATGAGTATGTCTTACGCGTGAGCTTGTTATTAAATGGTACTGAAGTTAGATCTTATGATGATATCGTCTCGGTAGCTCCAGGTAAGAGCGCTGAGGTGGCTATCAATTTAGAGCTGTTAGATGAAAACCTCATCAATGACAACTTTGATAAGAATGCTGAGTATGTAATCCAGGCCAATTTAGTGCTCAAGGAAAACACCCCATGGGCTTTAAGTGGTCATAGCATTGCCTTTGGTCAAAGCATTCTCTCCAGCCCTAAGTGCTATGCCAACTTGCCACAAAAGGTTCATAACTTAGAGCTCTTGGACACTGGCTTTAACTATGGTGTAGTAGGTGATAATTTTCGCGTCTTATTTTCCATTGGTGCAGGTGGCTTAGTAAGTTACCAAGTAGCTGGTATTGAGTACTTAGCTGGTATGCCAAAGGCCAATTTCTGGCGTGCTCCTACTGATAACGATCGCGGTAACAAGATGCCATTTAGAGATGCTATTTGGCGTAGCGCAGGCTTACACTCTAAGTGCGTAGAGCACCACGCTCAAGTCTTAGACGATTGCGTACAAGTGTGCTTCAAGATGCAATTGGCCACCTTACCAATTGAAGCCTTTGTAACCTTATGCTATAGCGTCTATCCAACAGGTCAAGTGCGCTTAGATCTTGATTATAAGAAGGCAGAGGGCTTACCTGAGATCCCAGAGTTTGGTGTCTTAATGCCAATTAAGTCTCAGTTCAATCAGTTAGAGTTCTATGGTCGCGGTGCTCAGGCTAACTATGTAGATCGTAAGGAAGGCTATCCATTAGGCTATTACACTGCTGAGGTTGCCGATGAGTTTGAGCTCTACTTACGTCCTCAAGAGTGCGGTAATCACTGTGATACCCGTTACTTTATTGTCAAGGACAGCAAGAGTGATCATGGCATGATAGTTACCTGTCTAGATCAGCCATTTAACTTCTCTGCTCTCCCTTGGACTCCTGGTCAGATTGAAGAGGCTTTACACCCATTTGAGTTACCAGATGTTAACCACACTATCTTAAAGCTCAACTCTCAAATGATGGGTGTTGGTGGTGATGATAGCTGGGGTGCGCCAATTTTAGAGCAATATGTAGTTGCTAACCAAGATTGTCACTTAAGCTTTGTCTTCCAAGGCTTTTAATTATTATCTCTTTTAGTTAGCTCATACAAAAGGCGTGTTGTGCTTAAGGCAACACGCCTTTTTTGTTAGAAATATAGTGGCGAAAACCCACTGGGCTTGCCCAGTGGATGAAAGCCACGATAAAATACTTTGCAATATGTTTCATAATATGATATTATATATAATATCATATTATGAAACATTAATTGAAGATATCAACAAGAGGATTTTTGCTGTAGTATTGAAGAAAGTGCTCATGCTTATAAAGATATTGGCGATAAACGCCATAAATTATTATCGCAAAATACTTAACTATATCATATATATAATATGAATTTAGTGAGGGTGATTTATGGACAATAACGATATTAAAGCTAATTTAAAAGAGCTTCGTCGCCATTCTAAACGTCACGTACTTGCGCTAGAGGCCAATCTTTCTTCTCAAGAGATCTATGTGCTGTTTAAATTGTCTGAAAAGTTACGCCTTGCTGGTAATGAGTTGGTTAATGTCATGCGCAAGCACTATGAGCAACTTATGCGCACTAAAAAATATCGCTCTCTTTTAAAGCTGTATAGCACAGCTAAATCTTCTGATCCAAAGAAGAAAGAGTATGCAGAT
>Peterbilt_p1__coassemble_392_pt1 | contig 24832 bp, 15 predicted proteins | sample Peterbilt_p1__metabat2_low_PE_002 | metagenome-assembled genome bin Peterbilt_p1
CTTATCTTTATTAAAGCGATGGTTGAGTGACTTGATAGGCTTGCCGTGTCTACTTCATTTGCAAAAATAGTAATGCCATAAAAAAAGGGCCTGACGAATTTTATAATCAGCTGCATTGTATCAATATCTTGCCAAATTACATGCCTTATGAAGAGCTTTGTAATTGACATTAGTAAGGATTAACTAAAATTCGCTCGGTTTTCATGAGATGGCGCTCACTTAAGCCATTGACCAAATAGACTATCATTATTAATGATGGATTAATGTTAATCTATATTAGATCAGTTTTATGTAAAAAACGAACAAATCTAGGTGCACATTTTCATTGTGTCTTTAATCTAAAATGCCATTTAGTGTTAGTAACAAAGTACCGTCATAAGATATTTACGAATGAAATGCTTATCGAACTTGAAGCAAAGACTCGTGAATTGTCAGATAAGTGGGGAGTATAGATGCTAGAGTTTAATGGCGAAAAAGATCATGTGCACCTACTTATAGATATAAATCCATCAGTACAGCCTAGTAAGTTTATTGGCAACTTCAAAACTATTCTTCAAGACATATGCGCAATATTTATGGAGAATACCTAAGGCAATTCTACTGGGGAAGCAACGCCATCTGGTCAAGAGCTTACTGCCTAATTTCAGTTGGATGTGCTCCTATATCTGTATTGAGAGAATATATAGAGAATCAAGATCGACCGCTATAATGTTAGTAATATGTAGTTTTACATCTCCACCTAAACTCTTCGAGTTATAGATGGAGAATTACGCCTATTTGTTAAAGCTAAAAAGCAGAGTGGCAAAAACTCTGCTTTTTCATATCCTATTAATCTTGTACAGCTACTGTAGCTTGCTCTCTGAGCACTGAAGGGTAGAGACTATCTTTAAGGTGCTCACTAGTGGAGTTTTTATAGCTACTATTGAGCAACTTCTCAAACTCTCTATCACTCACCCTTAAGAAAGTATCATCTTCATTGACGGTTCGCCAAGGCCCTAATAAAGCACCATCTGGACTCATATTATTAACTTCACCTGTAGCACTAATAGGGCTATAAGGTTTGCCATCTAAGGTATGGTTAATGCCATCATCACTAGAAAGTTGCACACTTTGAGCACTCATATTAGTGCCATCAGGACGTGCAGGCATACATGCAGCACCTGGAGGAGACTGAAATCCTGTACCTTTAGAAATAGCATCACGCTCTACAGGGAAGCGCTGTAATACTGACTCTGTATTGCTTACCTTATAAATCTTAGCCTTTTGAGCATCAGCAAAGTCACTAGCAATGCGTAAAGCTTCATTTAAGACGGTATCATCAAACTCGAAGTCATCTGCCAAGTCCTTGACACTCTTAACCTTAGGCTTGCCCATTAAGACCAAGCGCTCATTGGTAGTTCTTAAGGCAAAAGCATCATCCTCAGCTTTCATCTGCTTACGTTTATCTAAATTAACTGAAATGACCTTGCGCTCTTTAAGATCATAATAGCGGTCCATCTCCTCTTTCATGATCTTAAAAGCAGCATCATTAGTTACACGTTGAGCACTCTTATCTTTAAGAGCTGGCACATAGGCAGCAATATTTAAATAGCTGTCAAATTGTGCTGGATTAATTTGATCCCACGGCAGAGCATTAGCCTCTGAACTCTCACCAAACTCTTTATTATCTACAGGAGTTGGTAAGTAGATATCAGGAGATACACCCTTTAACTGAGTAGAGCCACCATTAATACGATAGAACTTGGCAATAGTATGATGAATTGAGCCTAACTCCTCATCATTAAAGTCATAAACGCGAGCTAAAGGCTTAGCTAGCTGTACGGTACCCTTACCAAAAGAGGTATCGCCTACTAATAAGGCACGACCATAATCACGTAAAGCAGCAGCCATAATCTCAGAGCTTGATGCGCTCAAACGATTAATTAACACTACTAAAGGACCATCATAGCTTTGGCTAGGATCAGCATCAAACTGAGGCATCACATTACCCCTGCTATCACGTACCTGCACTACAGGACCTTGAGTGATAAATAAACCTGAAGAACTTACCGCCTCAGGTAAAGAGCCACCGCCATTGTTGCGCAGATCAATGATCATGGCATCAATTTTCTGCCCCTCTCCTTTAACACGCTCAATCTCTCTTAAGATATCTTGGTGTAAATTGGTATAGAAGCTTTTGATTTTAAGCACAGCAATGTTCTTGCCGTCTTGCTTTTTCATCTCAATCTTAGCTTCAGCATCTTGCAATCTGACCTTATCGCGAATGATATCAACGCTAAAGGTTGTCATTTGAGAGCCTTCACCACGCTCAATATCTAAAGTAACCTTGGTACCCTTAGGTCCCTTGATTTTCTTAACTACTTCATTTAAGCGCCAACCAATAATATCGTCATAAGTACCATCAGATTGACGTACACCAACAATCTTATCTTTAGCTTTAAGCTTCTTGGTCTTTTCAGCAGGAGAACCCACTACTATTGAGTTAATGACTGTATACTCATCCTCAGCAGTTAAAACCGCACCAATACCTTCTAAGGAGAGATTTAAGTTGTCATTGAAGTTTTCTGAATCTTCAGGGCTTAAATAGCTAGTATGTGGATCAATAGCAGTAGCAAAGCTGTTTTCAAATACTGAGAAAACATCCTCAGATTTAATCTGAGCTAGTTTGACTAAGGCAGCATTGTAACGACGTAAGAGACGCTGTTGTGCTTCACTTTCAGTCTTATCAGATAACAGCTGTAAAATGTAATCATTCTTGAGTTCATTAAGCCATTGCTTTAATAAGGCATCCTGATCCTCAAGAAAATCGGCTTCTTTACGATTAAACTCCACCACATCATCAGTGCTTAAGTCAATTTTCTGATCTTTAATCAGCTGTACAAAGTAGGAGTACTTGTTATAGCGCTTTTTAATAGAAGCGTTATAGAGCTCATAAGGATAGCTCAGATCGCACATTAAAAGAGCTCTAATAATGCGAGCACGATTATTGTAGATCTCATCTACCTCTGCTTTAGTAAAGAGGCTTCTGTTATAGTCCATGTAATACAAGAACTGATGGATAACCTTATCTGCAAATTCATTATCTACATCAATGGACTTATAGTGCGAGCGCATAAAACTATTGGCAGTTCGTGTGCAAGCAGTTTGGTGGATCTCTTCGGGAGCTAAATTAGGTAATTGATCATAAGTTGGAATCGCTAAGCGAGCTTGAGCTGTAAGCGAGCATGCTACGAGCGCCACCCCTAAAGCGATTTTGGATAATTTAAGCACAGCTAAAGCTACCTCTTTTCTACCTTTGACAAACCACACATAGAGAAAAAAACTAAGTCAAAGGATAACACTACTCTCTTAGAGAGTACTTAGCCTTGTGATACTGAAAAAGCCAATAGCCCTAAGATATGCCTTAGGTCTATTAGCTTTTGTGCCATTAACTATACTAACAACTACTTATTCGCCTGAGCCTTGGCTAGGAGCGCGGTTGTTAGGACGGCGATTATTGCCACGATAGTTAGTACGTGGACCCTTGTTGAAGTTACCAGGACGTTTTGGACGAGGTGCGCCGCCAACACTTAAGAACACACGATTTAAAGGCATTGGCACTTGTAAACCATTCATTAAGGTAATGGATACTTTACCATCATTAAGCTCTTCGCTAACTGTGCCCTTAACATAGCTACGATCGGTAGAAACATAGACATAACGACCGATGCGAATATCGCTTTCTTTAGCTGGCTCAAACTTACGCTGATCACGATTTTGATTATTGAAGCGACGGTTATTATTGCTTGGCTGACCATCACGGTTAAAGCGACGCTCACCTTGGCTTTCACCATTAGGACGCTTACCACCTTTATTAAATGGACGAGCAGGTGCCTTCTTTGGCTTTTGTGGACGACGCTTGTTATTAATCTCAGTAAAACGAGTACGAGCATACTCTGCATGCTCTGCAGTTACAGGCTCTACTTCATTACCATTTAAATCAACGCGTTGAGCACCCTCACGAACACTATAGAAATAGCGTAAACGAGTGGTATAAACACGCACAGCAGCACGAACCTTGGAAATAGATAAGCCTTCAATGTCAGCAATTAAAGGCTTTAAGTCTTCTAAAATGCCAACCTTTAAAGGTTTACAATCGCCCTCTTTAATAAAGGCTTTTGGAAAGTGCACGTACAGGAGCTCTAAAGCCTCTTTAATGTGCTCTTGATGAGTACCGCCATTGTCAGCATCAGCTGCTAAGGAGGTAGCATCCTTAGTAGCACTTGCCTCAGGGGCAACAACTTCCTGTTCAACGCCCTCAGCTAAATTATCTCTAGTTTCCACTAAAAAACTCCAAATCGTTGGTTTTATGGACTATTAAGTCCTATACATATCTCTAAGAGCCCTAAATAAAGCACTATTTAATTAAGAACGCCAACGATCTCGCTCTTTAGATTAAAGCTCTTAGTACAAGACCTAGCAAGCCAAGTCTTTTCTTATTTCAACCCCTAAAAATAAGGGAGCGTGGTTCTCGTTACAGAAAGTACAAGTCACCTTGATTTTTGCGCATGGCTAAACTTTGGGCACACCATCAGCACAACACATGCTATCGCTCATAATGCAATTTTCTTGCTGTTAAATCAATAACTTTTAAGCTCTCAATGTATTCCTTGCTCTTTAAAGATGCGATTAACACGCTCTAAATCAGCTAAGGTATCAACACCAGTTTCTGGAGGTCTATCAGTAGTTGCTACCGCGATTTTCATGCCATAGTGTAATAGACGTAATTGCTCTAGTGACTCAGCCTCCTCCATATCAGCTGGAGCACGCTGCAAGTAATCTAAAATAGTAGCAGCCTTATAGCCATAAATACCAATATGATGATAGTGAGCACATGTAAGCTCAGTGACCTTATCTATACCCTTAGCAAAATTATCGCGCTCATAAGGAATTGGAGCACGACTGAAATAAAGAGCAAAATTGTCCTTGTCCATTACTACCTTGACACAATTTGGATCAAAGACATCACTAATTTGAGTAATACGATTGCATAAGGTGGACATATGAGCTCCTGAACGAGCTAATAAATTAGCCACTTCATCAATATGGTCTTTAGTGATTAAAGGCTCATCTCCTTGAACATTAACCACTATGGTGTCCAAATCAATGTTTTTAAGCTTAAGCATTTGAGCAATACGCTCAGTTCCTGAGCGAGGAGCACTATCAGTCATGCACACTACTAAACGACTATTGTCATGAGCTAAAGGCTCTAAAGCTTGAGCAACCTGCTCATGGTCAATACAGGCAATAACTTGAGAGGCGCTTGACTCTAAGGCTTTTTTGCAGACCTTAACAATCATAGGCTCGCCATCAACCAAGGCCAAAGGTTTAGCTGCTAAGCGGCTGGAGCCATAACGGGCAGGAATGGCTACAATATAATCACAAACAACACTACTCATAAAATAATTGCTCTATTTCAGACGACGCTTTAATTCACTAGGTAAGGCACTAGGATCATAACTGACACGAGTCTGGAACTTTAAGCTCTTTTTAGGAGCTAAAAAGCTCTCCTTTTCTACAGCTACAATTTCACTATTTTCTACAAGTGACTCATCAATGAGGGCTACTTTCTTTAAGACATAACCTTGCGCCTCGCGCTTTTTACGTCTTTGAGAAACCTTAAAAGTCGATTGTTTAACGCTATTGGCAATACCATCAAAAAATTGTTGGCTTAAAGAAGCACAGACATTAAAGACGAAAACATTGCTTAAATTATGCTCTTTAGCTTCTTTTTGATACTTAATAGCATCCTTGGCTGTCATAATAACAGGCATTTGCTCTGAAAGCTTTTGCAGTTTCTCAAAAGGTATTTTGTTGTGATCACCTACATCAACTTTGTTTTTAATGTTAAAACCACAGTCTTCTAATGAAGTATAAAAGCGATCTGGATTGCCAATACCAGAGAAAGCACAGACCTCAGATTTTGGGTCTAAGACCTCTAAGAGCTCATCATTAAGTGGGGAGACAGAAGAGTGCTTGAGCACCATAGAGTTATAGCCCAAATGAGCTACAGCACCAGAGACCACTACTGAATCTACAGTTTTTAAACGCCACTTAGCCTCACGTAAAGGACCTGCTGGTAATAAATGACCATTACCTAACATGCGTGATCCATCTAAGACACAAATCTCAACTTCACGATCTAAAGCATAGTGCTGCAAACCATCATCAGTAATAATGACATCTACTCCTAAGGAGGCTAAATAATCAGCACCACGCACTCTTTTAGGATCGATTACTACAGGCGCTTGACTTTGACGGCGGATAAGACATGGCTCATCGCCAAAGATATAAGGATCAGCATCTAAAGGAACTTGAGCTGGAAACTCAGTACAATGGCACTTATACCCCCTGCTGAGCACACCTGGATTAAAGCCTCTGGCTCTTAATTCTTTAACTAAAGCAATACATAAAGGAGTCTTACCACTACCTCCTACTGTAATACCACCTACTACCACTACAGGCACTACTGGACCTGTCTTAGCACAAAGACCATTGGCATATAAAGAGCGCCTAGTAGCTGCAACACAGGCAAAGATAGATGAAAATGGCAATAAAGGCAGTTGCACTAACCACGAAAACACATTGTTGCCATACCAAACACTATTAAGAAATGACACGCTGCATATACCTTGCTATGAAAAAAGCGACCTCATGATGTCACTACCAAACCTTAACTATTATATTATAAGCTTACTATTAAGCTATACTAACAAAAGCGCTCAAGTATCTACCTCGATGCTCGACAGATAATACTTGGTCGATAAGAGAAAATCTATGCGCTCTTGTAAAGCTCTAGGAAAAAGTCGTATTATTATCAGCCCCAAGAGCCATATTTTAATTCTAAGCAGGGTAATTGCACGCTTTAGGTGCTAAACTAGCAAGAACAAGATTACTCCACCTTGTGCTGACGCTTGTCACAAACTGGCTATTAACCAGTTCCTCTAATACTTACTAAATAGCTACGCTGTTAGAGGAAAAATATCAAACACTTGTGAGTATCCCAAGCTAGGTCTCTCTAAAGCTTCTTAAATCGCTATACGCCAAACTGTTCTAATAAAGCGATGCCATTTAAGTTTTTTTTGTCCTTTAATTTAAAGGATAGTCTTTCATTGTTTTGCGGTGCCTGCGTTTTGTAGCGCAGTCCTATTGTTATTTTGGATATGAACACTACCAAAAAATCATCTTTAGATAATTCTCCGTATCAAAATGCGCGTACTTCGCCTTTAGAACCTAAAGCACGCAAGATGCGTAGCACTACAACCAAAGGTCCACGAGCAGCTCGCTCTAGTAGCGATACTGATCCTTATAGTGCTGCCCCTAAAGCCAAGGAGCGCCGCAAAAGTACAGGCACAGCTGCCCCTTATGTGTATGGTCAAGTATCAAACAAAGGTGAGCGCAAAAACTCAACTTATGAGAATAAGCGCCCTAATGCTAAAGCTAGTAGACCTAAAGCTGCCGAGCCTGAGCGCTCTGTAGCAGAAGATGCCGAAATTTTGCGCCGCTTTAAGAGCTTGATGCAACAAGGTGCCGATAAGCCTGTAGTCTCTGATCCTTATCCTAGCTACCAAGTAGATGAGATGGGTAATGTTATCCATCAAAAAGGATCCTCTCGCCCAAAGGCCGAAGTCAAAGTTGTAGTACGACGTAAGCGACCTTTAATTAACGAGCCACAAGATGAGGTATTAAATCAAGATCCTCTAAAGGAAATTGAAGAGGCAGCTCCTACCCCTTTAGCTGTTGAGGACAATATCTTAAAAGCTGCTGCCCAAATATTTACCCCAAGTCCAGAACAAGAGGGAGCAAAGACTGACAATCCTAAGGCTAAAAAGCGTACTACTAAAAAAGAGCCTGATCCTGTAGTTGAGGTGCAAAATCAAGATGTAGCCGACAATCTCTTACGTGCTGCAGCTATTGTCTTTGCTCAAGATCCTGTTATGGGTGTTAGCAAAGAGCAGTCTTTAGCTTTGGGCATTACCTCCAATGTAGCTAATGCTATTTTGCAAGAGCAAAATCCGAACAAGAAGAAAAAGCGTAATAAACCAACTGCTGCACAAAAAGCAGAGGCTGAAGCTGCAGCAGCGGCGGCGGCAGCTGCAGAAGCTGCAGCTATTGTGGCACTCTCTAAGAGATTTTCTAATCGCAATATCTCCCAGGCCGAAAGCTCTTTAGCTTTAACTAAAAACAATTACCAAGCAGTAGCTGTTGATCCTATTGAAGGTGATGAGCTTGAAGAGGGGGCTAAGCGCTATCACTCACGTTATGAACGTTTAAACTTAGGCCAAAATTCATCAACTCAAGAACTTTTAAACAAGCTTGCTCGTACTCAAGCCCAATTGGAAAAGGATGATACTTTACCAGATAATTTTGAACTAGATTACGAAGATCAAGTTCCATCTAAAAAGCGTCGCCGCACTACTAAGATTGCTGAGACCAAATCGCCAGCTAAGCGCCCTCGTAGTAGAAAAGATAGAACTATGGTTGCTGAAAGTGATGGCTTATCTGCAACTCCTGTCAAGCGTACTCGTGCACGTAAAGAGAATACTGAGGTCGCTGAGAGTAATAGCTTATCTACACCTTCAGTAAAGCGCACAAGTGCACGCAAAGAGAATGCTGTGGTCGCTGAGGGAGAGAGTCTATCTACAACTCCAGTAAAACGCACTCGTACTAGCAAAAAGAGCACTACTAAAGCTGATATAGCGGCTCCAGAAGTTAAAACTATTGTGGAGACCAAAAGTACTATCTTAAGTGGCGCTAATGATACAGCTATTACTATCAAGGTTAAGCGCCGCTCAAACGCTGCTCCTCGCGTAAGTTCTTCTCAAGACTAATTTCTTTTAAGCGGCCCTGATTTATCAGGGCCACTTAGTCTTTGTTCATATAAGGAAAAAAAGCAATAATTTTTGAACCACACGATATTTTATGCACCAACCCTCTCTAGCAAAAAAATTAAACGCGCTACAATAGAGCGCTACCAAAGGATTTCCCTTTAGTTTTCACCACAAGGACCTGATAACACTATGGCCAGATTAGACGACATCAAAATGATGTTAAGCTCACTATTAAAGGTCAAGGAAATTGAAAATCCTACCCTAGATGAGAGTGATAATAATTTAAAGGCCGAGGATGGCTTTGATAATGATAACCCTTTAGTACAGACATCGCTTTATCGTGATGAGCTAGGTAATCGCCTACCTAATAAGTTGCATGTTGTACCTTTGTTTGGTCGTCCTATTTTGCCTGCTCAGATCTCTACCATTCAATTAAACATTGAGTGGCTTGATGTCATTACAGAAGTCATTAGCTCTTCTCACCATACTTTTGCCATGTTCAGTGTCGATGAGGAGGCTTTAAAAAAGCCAAAGCTCTCTATCGAAAACTTTCCTAAAACAGGCACAGTAGTGCGTCTCTTGTCTGCGCGCTCAGGTGCTGATGAAATTGACTTAGTCTGTGAAGGTATTCGTCGTGTCAGCTTAATTGAAGTAGCTGATCACAAGAAGAACTTAGCCCAAGTACGCTACCCTGAAATTGAATACCGCCTCGCAAATCCTAACACCCCAGGATTAAACAAAACTAAGCACTCTAAAGAAGAGCTCAAGGCTCGTATTAATAGCTATACCAATTTACAAAATAAGCTCCAACAAGTACTAAAAGAGCAGCAAGACTATGGCCGCTCTATTGGTATTGATGTAGTTAAAAAGCCTGGCACTTTTGACTTTAACTACTATTTGCACACTGACGAGCATGCTATTGGCCGTATCTCCAAAGTTAAGCTACAAAAGCTCTTTGAGTTCTTAAAAGTAGAAGATATGAGCGCTGAGCAAAAAGAGCAAATTGCCCTTTATTTAGCCCGTCCAAGCAGTTCAGAAATTGCTAAGCTCAACTCATATTATGAGCAAGCAGTTGCATTGCAAAAAGAGCGCTCTGAACACTTAAAGCATGATTTAGATAAGCTCACTGGCCCAAAAGCAGAGCTGGCCAAAAAGCTCTTAGAGGTAACATCCAAAAACTTTAATAAACAAGACAATGAAAGTGAAAGTGAGGATCAAGAAGCCCAAAGCAAGAGCTTAACAGATCTAGCTCATGAGCTAGGTGCTGCCTTACGTCTCAAGCGAGCTAAACGCCCTGAAAACTATGATGATAAGCTTTTAATGGGCGTTACCAGCACTAAGGGTCAAGCTCAAATTGATGAGCACAATCAAAACATCGAGCTCAATGCTGAATTTATCGATCGCATGGGCCAAGTACTTGATGTCTCTGATGACTATGAGCAACAAGAGCATGCCCCTGGCGAGCATACTACCTCAGTACGCACTCGCCTATTTAAGATGATTGAGCTTATTGATCGCAAAGAAGCTCTTGAATCTCAGCTGGCACAAACTCAGTTTAAGAAAGATGCCTTTAACGAAATTATCGACAACGCCCCGAAAGACGATGCGACTGCACCTGCAGTAACTGGTCCTAACTTAGGCTTTATTGATAATGACACCTCTATCATTACCTTTATGCCAGGACGTGAAGGAGATGAAGAGCTCTTATTGCGCTTAAATGAGATACAAAAAGAGCATGAGATAAAACTACAAGATGCCGCTAACCAAAGCGCTGCTGAAAGCGGAACTAGTGCCGAAAATATTAATATTACTGAGACTCTAAACAAAGCCGAAGGTGCCAGCTTAAACATCTTGGGTGATACCCAAAATGAAGATGGCTCCACAGAGACATCCATTGTTATCAACAGTGATAATCAGCGCATGGATCCTGAGCTTAAAGAGTTATTAAACTACTTAATGCAAGGCAAGGATCTCTCGCAAATTGCTCAGCAAGATCTCCAAAAGGCTGGTAAAGGTAAATCTAGTAAGTGGGCAGCTTTGCAGCGAGCCGCTTTAATTAGAGCCAAGTTAGCAGCCTTATTAGGCGGTAAGGTTGTCTTTGGAGTAAGCTCAGTTAATGAAAAGAAAGCAGGAGCTCAATATGATGTTGAGCTACGTGCCTATTGCTTGGGTATTACTGCTGCCTTACAAGAGCTTATTCCTTTAAATCCGCTCATGACTGAAGAAATGAAACAGTACCTATCACGCTTTGATATGTCTAATCCTTCGACATTAGCTGATTGTGCTGCTTCCATTACTCAATCTGAGCGCGCTGAGCTTCAGCAAGTCTTAGATACTATTGCGGTATTACCTCGTTTAAAGCTGACTTTTGAGTTAATATCACGTGAACTATCTGCTGCCAAGCTACAAGATAAGATTAAGCTTTCAGTCGCAGAAAAGATCCAAAAGCGCCAAAAGGACTTCTTCTTACGTGAGCAATTAAACGAAATCAAAAAAGAGCTCGGTCTAGCTGCTGATGAAAAAGACTTGGATATAGAAAAATTCCAAGAGCGCATGAAAAAGCTTACTCCTCCCGATTACATAAAGGAGCGCTTTGACGATGAGATTTCTAAGCTCTCTATGTTAGAGCCAAGCAGCCCTGAATATGGTCAGACCCGCAATTATGTTGATATCTTAACCTCTCTTCCTTGGGGTAAGATGGCTAAAGAGCGTCTAAGCAAGGGAGGCATAGACTTAAAACGTGCGCGCAAGATCTTAGATGAAGATCATGAAGGTTTGCAGGACGTTAAAGATCGTATTATTGAATTCTTAGCCGTTGGTGCTCTCAAGGGGCATACCTCTGGTCAAATCATGCTCTTTGTTGGCCCTCCTGGTGTAGGCAAAACCTCTATTGGTAAATCTATTGCACGTGCACTGAACCGTCCTTTCTATCGCTTATCCTTAGGCGGTATTGATGATGTTTCAGAAATTAAAGGACATAGACGTACCTATGTAGGAGCTATGCCTGGTAAGATCGTTTCAGCCTTACGTGAGAGCAAGGTCATGAACCCTGTAATCATGTTAGATGAGATCGATAAGCTTGGTAAATCCTATCGTGGAGATCCTGACTCTGCCCTTTTGGAGACTTTAGATCCTGAACAAAACAAGAACTTCTTGGACGTATACTTAGATGAAAAAATTGATCTGTCCAATTGCTTGTTTATATGTACAGCTAATGGCACTGACACTATCTCAGCTCCGCTGTTAGATCGTATGGATCCTATTAACCTCTCTGGCTATATAGCTAAAGAAAAGTTTGCTATTGCCAAAAAGCACTTAATTCCTCGAGCTTTTGAAGAAGCGGGCTTAAAGCGTAATAGTCGTACTATCTCTATTTCTGATAATACCTTAGCCGACTTAATCGAAGGCTACGCCCGTGAAAGTGGTGTTCGTAGCTTAGAACGTGCTATTAAAAAGCTCATGCGCAAAGCTGCAGTCAAGCTAGTATCTGGCCAAGAGAAAGTAACGATCTTAAGTAAAGACTTAGAGGACTACTTAGGCACAGCACCATTTAAGAAAGAAAAAATGCTCCAAGGCGTAGGAATTATGACTGGTCTTGCCTGGACATCCTCTGGTGGTGTGACCTTGCCTGTTGAGTCCATTATCACTACTAATGATGCCCCAGGCTTTAAGCTTACTGGCTCTTTAGGTGATGTGATGAAGGAGTCAGCTAATATTGCATTTAGCTTTGTCCAAGCTAATTTATCTCACTTTACCAGCACTAAGGGCTCTGCTTTCTTTAAGAAAAAGACGGTACACTTACACGTACCAGAAGGTGCTATTCCTAAAGATGGCCCATCTGCAGGTGTTACCATGGCTACTAGCTTGCTCTCATTGGCCTTAAATGAAGCGCCTGCTCCTAACTTTGCTATGACAGGTGAACTGACTTTGACAGGTCATGTGCTTCCTATTGGAGGCTTAAGAGAAAAGACTATTGCTGCTCGTCGCATGGGAATTTTCAACTTGATTATTCCTATTGGTAATGAAGGCGATGTCAAAGAGCTTCCTGAGCAAGTACGCTCTAATGTTACTTTCTACTATGCTGACACTTACAAGGATGTAGCCTACACTCTATTTGAGAGCGTACGCCCGCTCCTTATGCAAGCTATCCCTGACTACCAAGGACCAAGTCAGGTAAGCTTTGATGAGCAAGGTCTAGATCTTAATGCTCCAGTTAAAACAGCCAAAACCACCTCTAAAAAAGCATCTGAGAGCAAAGCTCCTAAGGCTAAGGTAGCAGAGCGTAAAAATTTAACTAAGAGCAAGAGCTCCTCCAAGACATCTACTCGTACAGCTAAGGCTACTACAAACAAGGCTCCTGCTAAGAAAAAGAGCCCTAAGGCTAACAGCTAAGCTTACAGATCTTTAAAACAAAAAAGTCCTACTAGCTTATTTAGATAGTAGGACTTCTTCTTATTAGCTCTCTCTACTATTCTCTGATACTAGGAAGCTTATTAATAGCCATCCGTGAATTACTCCCGTCAAATCATACGATTATGGCGTGAGCTTCATGGCGTAGCTAATTTAAACAGCAGCAATCTTGTACCATGCATACAATATTCTCATTATATATAAATTCTAAAACCCAGAATAATTTTATGAAAATATAACATTAACTAAAAATAATACACAGCTGAGCAAAGGTAGCAGAACTTCACCCCTACTCAATCTTATTTAGCCACTAAAAGGCGTTCTAAATAAGCTTCATTTAACTTCATGTGGCTCTCATTATGAGCTAAAGTAGCAATGATAGGCACATTAGTCATAGCCTCAATCATCTTAAAGTTGTCTTCATACATAGCATCACCTGCAATAAAATTGTTTAAAATAACTACTACCTTGCTTAAGTCAAAGCCCTCAGCACGCAAGCTATTTAAAGTCATCACTACATTATTAATACAACCTAAAGCAGCATCTGCTACTACTACAATGCTTAAGTCATATTCTTTATTAAGTTCCATCATTAAATCGCTAATGGTATAGCAACTTGCATTAATATCGCTTAAGACACAAGAGCTCTCAGTATTACTTTTAGTCACCACCTTATCAGGTATTTGGCCTCCTGTCAGATAAGGACGCTTGTGATAGTCCCAACACAAAGGACAGTAAATACCCCCACTACCTTCTAATACTGTAAGCTTTACTTGATCGTTTACTGCTTTGAAATCATGCTTAATGCGCTCTAAGGAAATGCTTTCAGTGCCTGCATGTCTTTGAGCTAAATGAGGAGATACAGCCTCAGCATAAAGATAAGAGGTGAGCGTATTGAGATCTTGCTCAAGCGCAGCTACTTTATTGACCATACCAGCATCAGAGCTTGCAATATCTTCTGCGCCACTAATAGCAGCCTTGTAATAAGCTAAAGACCTCTTATCTGATGCACTATGCTCCAAATAAGATTTAAGCTCCTTACATAACAAAGCAGTAACATATGTTTTGCCAACATCAGTACCCGTGCCTGTTACAAAAATAGGACGAAACTTATTTGCCTTAATAACCATAAAACCTCCTAATAAAGAGCATTACCAAATGCGGTTCGCATTGTAGCGCAGCTTTATTATAGAGAGCACATATAAGATCATTAAATATTATGGAAATATGTCAGTAGTACAAGAGATAGGAAAGATCTTAAGATAGCTATAAGATATAGGCTAATTCAACCTATGTGCCAAGAGAAGGGACATTGAAAGAAAGGCGCCCCTTATAATTAATTATTGAGGGCGCGCAGAGAGTTTCTACTTCATGAAAACGAAATAGACAGCTGCTACCAAGCAGAAGAAGGCAGCAATATGATTCCATTGAAAAGCTGTGCCTTTAAACATAATGGTCACAATGCCAGTAAAGACTACTAAAGAGACTACCTCTTGGATCACCTTAAGCTGAATGATATTGAATGGACCACCTTGATCAGCAATACCTAATCGATTAGCTGGGACTTGGCACATATACTCAAACAGAGCAATACCCCATGAGAACAAAATAATAAGTAGCAAAGGCCAGTCTTTGCTAATGCCTGTTTGCGAAAGCTTTAAATGGCCATACCAGGCAAAGGTCATGAAAACATTAGAAAGTACAAGAAGGAGAACTGAATATACGCCTTGCATATTAATTGCGCTTCGTTAATTAAAAATAACACTAAGGCCTTATTGAGGGCACAACTACCAACTAATTACTAAGTTAAGCGCCTATTTAGAGATAGAGCTTATTTAATAAGCTGGGATCATTTTTCATGATCGGGCTCACAATATTAGCTATTTACTTAGAGCTTAGCAAGCGATTTTAAGCGCTTTATTATCATTACGATCAATGTATGTTTCAGGGATTAATTGATGTGCTTTTCAATGTGCATGCACAAAGGATAAGCAGAAAGCGCTCATTTTCCGCACTATTATTGCCCAATGCCAACTTAGTGCGCTAAATTTTTGTGCAATGGAACTTGTATATAAATTGTTAGGCTAAGATGAATCCAACGATTTAACAGACATGGGAACCATTCAATCCTTGCTGATGAGCAAGGGGCTAAGAGCTTTAAAGAGTATCCTAAAATAGATAAATAGCTGATGCTTATCAAGCTTTAGTTCTTCTTATTTATTTTAGTTACCTTAGTACTCTAACCAAGCTCATATCATTAGCTGACCTTTTCTCTAAGCAGCGACTGTTTCTTTCCATGTACGCTTACTAAAAACGTCAAATGTTATACCCGTTTAGTGGTTGTTACTTTAATTTAGCTCACCTACTGAGAAGCTAGCTAAAATGTACCCATCGAGGCTGGCACTAAGCAATTTACCCAACAACGCTTATTTTTCAGGAGTAGCACCTCAAGGTTACCCTATATTGACCTTGACCTTAGACGAGGATGCAAAGCTAAGCGACGAGTTTAAAGCGACGATAACTATTTGTGTCTTAGGTTTCTTGATGAGCTTAAAGGCACTACTCTTAAGCTAAAGCGCATATCAAAACGCTTAATGCTGAATATCAAAACAGTGTAGCTTAAGTAGCTATTGAGTTTATCTGCTAGTTATCGCCTGTCATTTAAGTTCAAACTTAGTGCTTGCCTCTTGCCTTTAAGGCTAGTGCTTTTGAGCATAAGGAGCTTTGTGCTTTCTTGTTAAATTGGGTAACAACTCACTAGTAAGCACTTATCATCAAGGTAAAGTATAGAAATGGCTAATTATTTTAATTCTTTGAATTTACGTGAGCAGTTAGCACAATTAGGCTGCTGTGAGTTTATGAACCGTGCTGAGTTTGCCAATGGCTGCAACTTCTTAAAGGGTAAGAAGATTGTGATTATTGGCTGCGGCGCTCAAGGTCTTAACCAAGGCCTTAACCTTCGTGACTCAGGTCTAGATGTGTCCTACGCTTTACGTCCAGAGGCTATTTCTCAAAAGCGTCCATCTTTTGTACGCGCCAGCGAAAACGGCTTTACCGTTGGTACTTATGAAGAGCTTATTCCTAGCGCTGATTTAGTAATTAACTTAACTCCAGATAAGCAGCACTCTAATGTAGTAGAAGCTGTTATGCCTTTAATGAAGCAAGGCGCTGCTTTAGGTTATTCTCACGGTTTTAATATCGTTGAAGTAGGTCAGCAAATCCGTAAAGACATTACTGTAGTCATGGTTGCACCTAAGTCTCCAGGTACCGAGGTTCGTGAGGAGTACAAGAGAGGTTTTGGTGTTCCAACCTTATTAGCTGTACATCCAGAAAATGATCCTCAAGGTCAGGGCTGGGAAATTGCCAAGGCTTGGGCAGCTGGCACAGGTGGTCATAAAGCAGGTTGCTTACGTTCCTCCTTTGTCGCTGAGGTTAAGTCTGACTTAATGGGCGAGCAAACCATTTTATGTGGTGTTTTACAAGCTGCTTCTATCTTGTCCTTTAACTTAATGACCTCCAAGGGCGTTGATGCTGCTTATGCCTGCAAGCTCATTCAGTACGGCTGGGAAACTATTTGTGAGGCCTTAAAGCAAGGCGGTATCACAAATATGATGAACCGTCTCTCCAATCCTGCTAAGTTACGTGCTTGTGCCATTGCTGATGAGTTAAAAGCTAAGATGGCAGATCTGTACTTAAAGCACATGGATGATATTGAGTCAGGCAAGTTCTCTTCTGTAATGATGGAAGACTGGGCTAAAGACGATATTGACTTACATACCTGGCGTGAGAACTATGCCAAGTCTGGTTTTGAAACTGCACCACAGTGTGATACCCATATTAGTGAACAAGAATACTTTGACAAAGGTATCTTATTAGTAGCTTTCTGTAAGGCTGGTATTGAATTAGCTTTTGAGACCATGACTAAGAGCGGTATTTATGCTGAGTCAGCATACTATGAGTCTTTACACGAGCTTCCATTAATTGCCAACACTATTGCACGTCGTCGCTTATATGAGATGAATGTAGTTATTTCTGATACTGCTGAGTATGGTAACTACCTCTTTGCTAACGCTGCAATTCCTCTTTTAACTGACTACATTAACAGCCTTGATCTAGACGTGATGGGCAAAGGCTTAGAAGGTGATAACTGTGTGGACAATGTAGCCCTTATTAAGGCTAATGAATCCATTTACAACCACCCAATTGAGGTGATAGGTCGCATTCTAAGAGGCTACATGAGCGATATGAAAGCAATCTCGGTCGGTGATTAATAAAAAATCACAACATATCGCAATAAACCTTAAAAAAGACCCGAGAAATCGGGTCTTTGCGTCTAGATTAGGCTGTCTTTATAAGGTTAGTGCTTCCCTTTACCTAATTAGCACACCTTTTAGGATCTTATCGAGGCAGCATCTGCCCAATTATAGCTATCACCTGCTCTATCTTTTCCAGAGAGCTTTTAACCATGAAGTCTCTTTATCTAAATTAAATAAGCTACCGCTTAATATCAAAAAAAGATAGCGCATCATAAGTGAAGCAAGTTCAGGAGTTTACTCATGGCTAAAATGTCGGGCGCACAACAATTAGTGCGCACTTTAGAAGACTTAGGTGTCGAGTATTTATTTGGTTACCCTGGTGGCGCTGTTATCGATATTTATGATGCTCTGCAACATTCAGAGCAAATCAAACATGTTTTAGCTCGTCACGAGCAAGGTGCCTGCCATATGGCAGATGGCTATGCCCGCTCTACAGGAAAAGTAGGCTGTGCATTAGTTACCTCAGGACCAGGTGCTACTAATGCTGTAACTGCTATTGCTACTGCTTATGCTGACTCTATCCCTATGGTAGTGTTAACAGGCCAAGTAGCGTCCAACTTAATTGGTACTGACGCATTCCAAGAGGTTGATACTATTGGTATCACTCGTCCTGTAGTTAAACACTCTTTCTTATGTAAGAGCCCGCAGGATATTCCTAAATTTGTACGCCAAGCTTTTTACATCGCATCTACAGGCAAACCAGGCCCCGTAGTAGTTGATATTCCTAAAGACTGTGTAGGCTTTGCCTCTTATGGATCTGTATTTCATCCATTAAGCGACGAGGACTTAAAGCTTGAGACCTATAACCCTACTACCCAAGGTCATAAGGGACAAATCCGTCGCGCTATCAAGCAAATCACTCGTGCTAGCCGTCCTGTAGTTTTGGTCGGTGGCGGCGCCATTGTAGGTGATGCTTGTGCTAATTTAGCTAAATTTGTTGAACGCTTTGATCTTCCTGTAGCTAGCTCTTTAATGGGTTTAGGAGCTATACCAAAATCTAGTCATCGTTTCTTAGGTATGGTGGGCATGCATGGAACTTATCAAGCCAACAATGCTATGGCACAAAGTGATTTAATCTTTGCAATTGGTGTACGTTTTGATGATCGTGTCACCAATAACGTCAAGAAGTTCTGCCCTAATGCCAAGGTCATTCACATCGATATCGATCCTTCTGCTATTTCTAAGATCATTGAAGCTGACTTACCTATTGTAGGTGATGCCAATACTATCTTAGGGCAAATAATGCAAATGGCCGAGGAGATGGGATCTGAAGGACAAAAGGGACAGTTAACCCCTTGGTGGGACTACATCAATGAGTTAAAGCAAGTTGATGGTCTTGACTATCATGAGCAACAGTTACCCGATGTTTGCCACCCTGCTCAAGTAATTGAAGCTATTAGTAAGGCCACTAAAGGACGCAAGGTCATTGTAGCTACTGACGTAGGTCAGCATCAGATGTTTACTGCCTTGTACTATGACTTTGAGGAGCCTCGTACCTTAATTACCTCAGGAGGCTTAGGCACTATGGGCTTTGGTTTCCCTGCTGCCATTGGTGCCAAGATAGCCAACTCAGATACTGAGGTGATATTAATTACAGGCGATGGCTCTTTCCAGATGAACATCCAAGAGCTTTCTACTTGCATGGAGTACAACGTACCTGTCAAGGTATTTATCGTTGATAACCATACATTAGGTATGGTGCGTCAATGGCAAAACATGTTCTATCAAGGACGTATTACTCAAACTAACTTAAACTACAATCCTGACTTTGTAAAAGTTGCCGAAGCTTACGGCCATACAGGATTAGTAGTAGGCAAACCTGAGGAGCTAGAGAGCACTATTGAAAAAGCTTTAGCCTTAAAGGACAAGTTAGTCGTAGTAGATATTCTGTGCCAAACCTCAGCTCAGGTCTTACCAATGCAAAAGACCTCTGGTAGCATGGATGAAATGGTTCTTCCTAACGCTCATTGCTAGCACTCTCAGCAAGGATAGTTTTATGCGTCATTTGATTTCAATTTTATTGGAAAACGAGACAGGTGCCTTGTCACGTGTAGTAGGCTTATTTGCCCAGCGTGGTTATAACATTGAGACCATCTCAGCCACCCCTACCGAAAACCCAAAGATGTCACGCATGACCATCTCTACTACTGGTGATGACATCGATCTTGAGCAGATCAAGAAGCAAATTCATAAGCTCATTAATGTCCATACTGTCTCTACTTATGAAAGTGGCAAGTCAGAGGAGACTATGGAGCTCGAGTTAGTCTTCTTTAAGGTTAAGGCCAATACCAATGTGTTGCGTGAGAGCGTTAAGCGCATTAGTGATATCTTCGATGCTCGTATCGTAGACGTATCTCCTGAGTCTTATACCGTCTGCTTAAGTGCAGGCCATGGTAAAGTAAAGCGCCTTTTAAAAGCCTTGCAAGAGCAAACTGAAATCTTAGAGACTGTAGGCTCAGGCATTGTAGCCATTAGCCGAGGGCCTAAGGCCTTAGGGCACAAATAATCCTAATCTCCTGAACTTTAACTATTAAGCGGTGAACTGTTAAGCATCACCGCTTTTTATTGTTTAGATTAAAGCTACCACATAATAAGGATGCCAGCTTAAATAGACTCCCTGCTCATCACTAAAATGATTTTGATAATCAAGAAGCAAGCGTTTGAAAGCTTTAGGAGAAAGCGGTTTATTTCCTAGAGCAGTTACTCCTGTGCTCTTTAAACTCTTAAATAGAGCCCATGGACTAGTAAAGTGCTGCTTATGGCTATCAAAATGCACTTGATGGTATTTAGATAAACGTGCTAAAGAATCAGTGATTTGTTCAGGAGTCAAATAATCTAAGCTTAATCCTGTCAACTCTTTAATCTGAGCAAAATTACCCTCATAAAAAGAAGCAAAGGCTACCAAGCGACAACCTTTATGAGTACTAAGCAAAGGGGCAAAGTGCTCTAAGACAGGCTCTAAAGAACCAAACCATTGGAATGTAGCATTGCTAATAAGAGCATCGTAAGGAAAAGCTAAAGGCTCATAACTAGTATTCAAAGACAAAGCATTAGCACAAATAGTATTAAGCTTAAGCTTAGGAAAGCGCTCGTGAATCTTATCTGTGGTCTCTTGCAACATTGAAGCGCTTAAGTCATTAAGACACATCTCCTCAGGAGCAAAACTGTTAATAAAGAGCTCAGTGAAATTCCCTGGACCACAACCTATTTCTAAAACTCTCTTTAAGTTAATTTCAGGATGCTCTTGGTAAAAGTCTTTAAGATACTTACATAAATGCTGCCCCATAGTATTTTGCATCAGCGCTTGACGCTCATAAGTTAAGGCAGCTTTACTAAAAGAGCTCTCTAGCGTTTTTAAATCACTCACCATAAGCTCTAATTAGTTACTTTGTATTGATGTATGTACTGGAGCTAACATGACATCCTTGATTAAGCTAGGACATAAGTGTGGACCATAGAAGGTATTAAGACAAAAGCCAGGGGCATTACCACACTCAAGGCGCATGAGACCATAAGCTGACCAATAGTGATATTGAGCGCTAGGAGGCATGATCTTATCTCCTAAAGCTACATAAGCTTCATTAAAGTAAAAAGCAGGTTCTTCAAGCTCAGTTATAGGCTCATAGGTAACATTAGTATCTTGGCACGAATCAAGAGCCACATAAGGCATAAATTGCAGCTCACTTTTAAAGTCATGAGGTAAAGCACGAACCTTATCCACCAAAGACCTGTCCTCACTAGAGCAGACTATTAGTTCACTGTCACTTGCTAAAGGAACACTTTCAACACCGATCTCTTGAACTTGAGCATAGGCACACATATTTTTGATAAATTGCTTATGCATAACACTAGTAAAGCGCTCGAGTGTACCATCATATGCCTTAGGGTCAATACCATAATTTAAGTCGACACTAGGGACAGTACCACATAAGGCTACTGCATAGCTAATTTTGGATTTAAGCTCAGGTAAAGCTTGAGCTAAAGCACGAGCTACTCTTACCCCAAAGCTCCAGGCAACAATCTCAATGCGCTCATAACAGTGCACAATACTCTCAAGCAAAGAGCTATCGAGCAAGGAAATAGCAAACTCACTGCCCTTATTGCTTTCATCTAATGATACTTGATAATTGCTGACAATTAAGCAATCGTGATCTAAAGCTACTCCAATACGTTGCTTTGCTACTAGGCCATAAGCTTTTTTAGTACAAAGTACAGGTTTATCACCCTGATGAGCCTTGATAAGCTCACTTAATAGTGCGCCATCTTGGCTAAAGCCTGAAAAGAAAATACGAAGTACGCTATGAGAAATAGTAAGATCGCTTACTAAGCTTATCTTACGTCCCTCATCATTAAACTGATAAATATCCATACTATTGAGCATCTAAGAAAAGATGGCGGTACTTTTTGACAATCTTGGTAACTAAATCAATATCATCAACTCTGATATTGCAATTAAGGCTCAAACGCAAACGTGCAAGCTTTTGCGGCACTGTAGGATAGCGTATTGGCATAGCTAAAAGACCAAAACGTCTAAAGAGATTGTAAGCTTGCAAAGCTTTATCGCTATCCCCTGTAATAAGCGGCTGAATCTGGCTTTGTGAAGGAGCTAGACCTAGCTCTGTTAAATTATTATGCAAATAAGAGCTGATCTTGCTTAGATAATCGCGCTTGTACTTCATAGAGCCATTGCCAAGCAAACCTACAACATATAAAGAGAAAGTCACATTAACAGGAGGTAAAGCGGTAGCAAAGATTAATGGACGCATAAAGTTTACTAAATAGTCTTTTACCTCTTTAGAGCAGATCAAAAACGCACCATAAGATCCAATAGCCTTGCTTAAAGTACCCATAATAAAGTCGACCTTATCAACAATATTGAGCTCCTTACACAAGCCCAAACCATCATCACCTAATAAGCCAAAACTATGAGCCTCATCGACATATAAGAGCACATTATCATAGCGTTCTTTTAAGGCTACGATTTCTTTAAGCTTAGCTCTATCACCATCCATGCTAAAGATGGACTCAGTAACTATCACAATAGTTTCATACTTATCATGATACTTATCGAGCAAGGTAGCTAAATGCTCCATATCATTATGAGCATAGCGTACACTTTTGGCAGAACATGAGAGCATACCATCGATAATAGAAGCATGCGCCAGCTTATCTACCAACAGTAAATCATTTTTGGAAAATAAGGTGGATATAATGCCTAAATTGGCATCAAAGCCTGAATTGATATACAAGCAATCACGCTCAGATAAAGACGGAGCAATATAACCAAAAGCATCTTCATGAGCTGCTAAAGCCTGATAATCTTTGGTCTGACAGCCACTACGCTGCTTAACATCAAGGGCGGTTAAAGTAGCATCTTCTTCCTTTAAAGCAGGCAAGCAGCCATTGTATAAAGAGGCCACCAAGTCCTCAAAATAGGCATAAGAAAGATGATTACCCGTCAGAAGACGCGAACCTGTTGCTCCTGAACCTAAAGCACGTAGTAAAAACTGTCCTGCATATTCACTACCAGTGCTACTGGTATTGGTATCCATCATGGTATCAATAAAGGTGGAAAAGAACTTAATGTCGCGCGCAATACCTAAATAATCATTGCTGGAAAGATCAATAAAAGAAGAATGATCAAGCACGATATTATCGTCACTAAAATTCACCAGCGGCAGCTCGCGAAGATTACCAGCATCTTGGCGTGCTTTTAGTTCAGATCTTAATCTTTGGTAAAATTGCATGCTCACAGCAAGTGTCCTTTTTAGTGCCCAGAAAACTCAAATTAACTATTATAGTAGTATCAGATTACAACAAGCAATATTGTAAGAAGCTTAATCAAGTAAGCACTCTTGAGCATTAGCACTGTGTTAAGATGGGCTTTCCATTTTGTTATTAAGGATTTGATGTGATGGTTCAGACCACTACTTTACCTAACACTAGTAGCTCTACTCTCTCTTGTCAGCAAGAGGTGCGAAATGAAAGCTTAACATCTTTAGGTACTGACCTCACCAATGAAGCCGTCTTTGTCGGCTTAAGCTCTGAGCAAGTCTGTGCCCAGATCTTAGAGCGCTTAAGCTCAGGTGACATCTTAAGTGCCAATGAAGCTCGCTACTGTTTAGAGCAATTGCCTTTAGACGAACTTATCGAGCTCAGTCACGCTATTACGCAAAAGATTGCCCCGCAAGAGGTAAGCTTATGCTCTATTACTAATGTCAAATCAGGTCACTGCCCACAAGATTGTAAATGGTGCGCCCAATCGGCACACTTTAAGACCTCAGCAGAGGTCTACCCGCTCAAAGATAAAGAGCAATGCTTAAAAGAGGCTCAACTTTGCTATGAAAAAGGTGTAGATATGTTCTCACTGGTAGCCTCAGGCAAAAAACCTACTCCTAGTGACTTTAAAAAGCTCTTAGAGATCATTGACTATCTGAAAGCTAATGTTCCTATTAAACTGTGCGCCTCTTTAGGTTTAGTAGACAAAGCAATGCTTCAAGAGCTCAAGGCTCATGGCATTGAGCGCTATCACTGCAACTTAGAAACAGCACCAAGCTACTTTGATAAATTAGTCACCCGTCATACTATTTATGACAAATTAGCTACCTTAAAAGCAGCTCAAGAGTGTGACTTAGACCCGTGCTCAGGTGGCATTATTGGCATGGGTGAGAGTGCTCTTGAGCGCTTAGAGCTGGCTTTAGCCTTGCGCTCTTTGGGCATTAAGTCTATCCCTATTAATGTGCTCCACCCTATTGCAGGCACCCCTTTGGCAAACACTCCACGCCTTAGTGATGAGCAAGTATTGCGCACTGTCTGTATCTTTAGACTGCTCAATCCAGATGCTCACTTACGCTTTGCAGGTGGACGAGCTTTGCTTAGTGAAGAAGTCGTGAATAAAGCTGTTTACTGTGGCATTAATGCTGCCATTGTTGGCGATTTACTCACTACCTTAGGCTCCGACATTGCCTCTGATCGCCAACGCTTTGCTCAGCATCATTACTTACTTTCAGAAATCCCTACTAAGCACGCTTAAATTTAGCCCACGCCACCTTTATGGTGGCGTATCTTTTAGGAGCAATTAACAGTTTTGAAAATATAGATAAATATGTTAATATATGTATATATTATGAGCACATATTAGATTGGACAATTTGCTAAATTGGTACGCCGTACCCCAGTTACGATCATACGTTGGGAGGCTGAAGGTAAAATAGCCAGTAAACGCCTGCCTTATGG
>Peterbilt_p1__coassemble_413_pt1 | contig 24194 bp, 14 predicted proteins | sample Peterbilt_p1__metabat2_low_PE_002 | metagenome-assembled genome bin Peterbilt_p1
TTGGTCGCTTTTTTTTAGCTAGATCGAGAGGCTTATGAAATTTAATAAATGATATTTATTAAATAAAGATTAATATATGACTAAAAAGATCCAAAATAGGGCAAGCTTGCTCATTAGACATATCTTTAAGGGTGGATCATGTTGGTATAGAAAGGTAAGGAACTTTCTTTCGCTTGAGCGTAAAAAAATTGATCTTTTCTTAGCAAAAAAATGTTAAAATGAACCACATTTTCGCTTTATCCCTTCAATGGGAAAAGGCCTGCTGTAGGGGAACTGATTTTAGTTCTCTGTATTTACAGCATCACTAGGTAAGATCTTCTTAGCTGAGATCAGGTACCTTTAATTATGAGGCTCCTATCAGTAAATGAAGTTTGTACCATCGATTTGGTGGTCTCTATGCTAACTTTATAGCGCTCTGCTTGCTGAGTTCTTTAGATGGAGCATAGCTTGTTTTAACATAGCTTATGTTGGACATATGCAAGGTAACTTGTATGTGCTTGGTGTAAGTTCAGATTTGAAGATCCATTTCACTCTTTAGGTGTTAAAGGAGAGAAGTTTTAGTTCCCTTCTGTAGTGCGTACGCATTATTAAAGATACCAGTTTCTTATTAACCCTTAACCCTCCTAAATTATGAGAGGAGACTCTAAAGTTTAGGTTTTTTTCTAGTAGAAATCGAAGTCTATGGATTACTCTATAGCTTTTGAGTTTTTGCGCCCTGAAAAAAGTGGAGTGTTTGCAAGATTATTGTGAGCAAGAGGGTCAAAATAAGATAAAATAAAGCTTGGCAGCTAAATACTGTTTTTAGATAGTTTTAGTGGTCAAAAGACAAATGGGACAAAAAGGAGCTTTTGTTGTTGTAGGTTCTTCAAAGAGCTTATTAGCAAGAGCGTTAGGCAACATTGCTTTTACTTTTAGTAGTGTTTTACTTTTTTTCCTCATGGCATTGGATAAAGATTCCCGAGGCATCGCTTCTACTTCAAAAAAGGCACTTTTCGTGTACGAATGCTTTTTTTTAAGTAGGTGGCGGGGGTGATATCACTTTGTCATCAGGTGAAGGACATGGATGCTTTCATGGCAAATATGGCAGCGCGCCATTTTGCGCGTAGCCAGAGCTACTGAGGAATCTTTAGAAGCACAAATCATAGAACTTTTCGCTTTCCAAGTGATTGCAGACTATGATGATAGCCTTAATAAGGTGTGCTTTTGCTGTCCGAGTGAGTACGTCTGCAAGACTTTTTATCCGTATTGCAAACGTGTGATCTCTGAGCTCGAAGATCTTCTGGGCACGAATAATTTGAGGTTTACTCTAGAGGTACGTTCCGCTAGGGATATAGAGCTATTGCAAAAAAATAGCTTAACTCATCAGAATCTGTCCATGAAGAGTCTGCCTAATTTTGTTACTAGAGTAGATAGGAGCAAAAAAGCAGCTCTCAGAAATAATCCTTCATCAATGGGAACTGATAATTCAGTTGCCCAGAATCAATCTCAACCTAAATTAATCACGAACATTGAACCTGATAGTGGCTATGAGCTTTATGATGATTCGGTTTTTGCCGCAGGTACTACTCTCAATGAGTTAGTGAGAGACATGAAGCCTTATCAGGTACATCCAAGTCAGTCTCTTCAGGGTGGCGCAGAATGTTCTTTCACTTATTCTTATGCCGAAGTTGCCTCTTCTGAGCATAACGAAGTAAGCTCTCAAGGTGCTATTGAGTCAGATGGCGTTGCTTCCGCTGCTGATTCATCACCTTTTGTCCCGAAAAAGAGAGCAAAGCGTAGAACGAAAGCTGAAATGAAAGCTTACAGGGCACAACAACGTGCTCTTGCTAAGGAGAAACGTTCTCAGCTGAATGCCACCCAAGAGTTCTTTAATTTCTATTTCCAAATTGTCAGCGAGCAGGTACGTCAACAACGTAGTCTTAGTGATAAGGAATTCGTTTGGGACAATATTGACTTTAAGTACACAAAGCAAGTCAATCCTATTACGAATGAAGCAACCTTAGTTCCTTGTGCTTGCATAATAGACAATAATGACAGTGGCTTTCCTTGTGACTTCACTGGCCGTCCTTTAACTATGCATGAGGTGTTAGCCTTAGTACGTGGCGCCTTTAATGTGGTGCGTGCGTATCTTGGTGCACCTGTAGCTCGCAAAATCTTCAAGAATCAATACAGTCAGCTAAAAAAAGCTAACGAGCAGTTAGATACGCGCTACTTAGGAGATCTCGTTTATCAATACTTTGATGTCAATGCTATTAACAAATTCTTAGAGAGCAAAGGGCTTAAGAATGTGCCTACTCAAAGTATTGGTATTGCTAAAGAGCTTATTGAGCGTTTTGTGTTAGATGAGGAGGCAGCATCTAGAGAAGCTATAGATAATAGCGAAGCTTTTGATAAGTCTGTTTTTGCTTCACTGTATCCAGTGGAGTTATTTGACTATTGTGATTTAGTTAACACAGATGAGATCTTTGTTGAAGTCAAGTTCAAAGAGGTTGTTCCTGGGCATTTCTCAAATATTTATGTTGCTCCTAAGCCAAAGAAAAAGATTTCTTTAAATGAGTTAGTTGATAAGTGTAAGGCTCAGATTGATCGTAAGCTTACAGAGCAAGAGACCCAAGCTTTAGTTAACTTTATTAAAGAGTATAAAACTGCTTCTCGAGTTCAAAAGCGCGCCTTATTAAGAATTTTGGCTGAGACTAAGGCTCAGGCAGAGGCTGAGATTTTGGCTGATTCTAACGCAAAAGAGCAAGCACGACTTGCTCTAGCTGAGGAAGAAGAACTTGTGCCTGTAGTAACCAAGGTCTTTAACGACATCTTTGGAGATCAAGATCAGACTGAAGCTGAACGTATTCTTGCAAAAACTAAGAGCAATAGTGACGAGCTCTATTACAACTGTAGTGCAGAGATCGTTAAGCGTTTAGATGTTTGTGGTTCTGGCATTGGTGTTGCTTTAGGTAGCAAGAAAGGTGTATGTATCACTACCGAGCAAGGCAGTGACTCATTTGTCAGTGAATTTACTGATTTTCAAGAGCTTAAGGGTGATGCTAGAGCTACTGCTCCATTTAATGTTTTAGATCATAGTAAGGCTCGCATCATTAAGCGTAACCCATCTCATATTTCAATCAAGGCTGTTAATGGAACTGCTAATAATAAAACAAATGTAGTATCTCAGCAGCCTAAAGTTGTACAGTCTCAGGTTGCAGCTACTTCGAATGATGATATAGGCTTCATTCCTGCTTATGGACAAGATAAAGACTTGTCTAAAGAGGAGTTTATTTCCTTATTATTATCCACCTCTAAAGATCCAGCTAATCGAGATGCTAGCCATGATCCTTGGGGGGCTCCAAAGCACTTTAGCTCAGAGAGTAAGGCTCATGAACAGAAGCATACTCCACTGTTTATTGCTTTAAATAACAGTGAGTCTTTTATCAAGTTAAGAAATTCACAGGTAGCTCAAAACGAAAACTATATTGATAGTAGTGTAGCTTGTGCTGCAAAGGCTCAGCAGTCTCCTGAGATTATGGCAGAAGATACTGCAGGAAATAACACTGCACTCTTTAACGACGCCAATAATGCCAATAATGACAAGAGCGCTAGCAACACCAATAACTTCAATGGTGTTGAGAGTATGCCTGTTTGGCAAGAGAACATTGCTTTAGCTAAGTATCGTAAGGCTATGAGTAGTACTTATGATGAACGTCGAGCTAAAGAGCTTCCTATTGCGCCTGTTGATTATCATGACGGTTTAGGCCCTGACGATATCAGCCCACTTTGGGATGATACTCCTTCTGCCCCATCATCTGTAGAGACTCAAAATAAGGTAACTTTCAATATCTTAGATTTCCTTGATTGGATCCCTGCAAATAAGGCAGACAAAGAAGAGCGTTTAAATAGCATTAGGGAAGGTCAGACGGGAAGAATCCCTGCTGTCGAAACTTCATCTAATGCAGCTGCATCTAAGAATAATAGTAATGAAGAACAGTTTACAGAATTTGAAAATGAGCTTTTCGTTTCTACAAATTCAAACAGAATTCCATTATTTTCTTTTGATGATGATTTGGATGAAAACGATCCTGAGATTCAAAAGGCTTTGGCTGAAGAGTTAGAGTATGAGCTCGCTCGAGATGCTGCTATTATTTTAGATGCTAATAATGAATCATCAGAATCTGTTGCCACTAAGGTAGAGAGCTCTGAGAATGTAGATCTAGTCTCTGCTATTGCGGTAAATACAGATCTTGAGAGCACTGCTTTGGAGTCAGAAGATAATTGTGTAGAAACAGCTGTTGTCAATAAAGCAGAAAATGCTGAGGAACTAGCAGCTCGTGCTACTAAAGCAGAAGCTACTGACAAGACGTCTAAGTCTCAGGTTGTTTATCAAAATCATGATCTTTGGTATGGCCTTGTACAAGACAATATGAGTGACGTATTAGCTGAGATTGAGCGCGACTGTGCTCAGTCAGCTAAAAATGCTGTTGTTCAAGTAAACCAAGCTTCTGCTCAAAAGTTAGAGGCTCAATACGCTGTACCTGCAAAACAAAATAATGCTGTAGTTTCTCAAACTGGCAATGAGCAAATTATTGAGCCTGTTGTAAATCTGGTTCAGCAACAAGATATACTTTCTGTTCCTTGTGTTGGTCCGCAGATTATCCCTCAACATGTAGTTGCCTCTAAATTAGAGGAGCTATCTTATGTTGTAGAGCAAGAGTGCCATATTTGTGCTTATCCTAATACTCCTATTAAGGTTCAGATGAATCTTAAGGAGCACTCTAAGGCTCTTTCTAACCGTGTTGTTGAGTTACGTAAGTTAGCTGCAAACATTTATGCTCAAAAACAAGAGCTAAACTCAGATCAATTTGATAGCTTATCTAAGCTCTTTTACCAAATTCAAGGTGAGAGTGAGTCACTGCGTGTCCATAAGGATCAAATAAGAGCTGAAGCTTTAGGTGAGGCAAATATTAAGTCTGCACCAAATAAGAATGCTTTTAATCAAAATATGTGTTCTAACATGGCCTCTCAACAAGGCTATTTAGTAAATCAAGCTCAAGCTCAAGGTCAGATGATAATGCCTAATATGGCAGCATCTCAGCAGATGCCAAGCCAGGCTCAACTTCCATCAAGCCATAGCCACGGATATGTAGCAAATAACCATCAAGGCCAGATGATAATGGCAGGTATTAAGCCTAACCAGGTATCTGATGGTCAGATGCAATATGCATATCATGATATTACTGATGTTCATGATGTTGGCTCTACATTGGAGTCAAGTGGTGATCATGTTCGCCGTAAGCAGCTTGGTGAGTTTGGAGTACAAAGTGGTTTGATTGTTCCAAGCCCTAGTGCTTCTTCTAGTAAGTTTGAGGGCCATATTAACTTAGGTTCACTCTTTAGTGCAGAAGATGCCGAACAAGCTTTTGAGCTGTTAGATAAACAGCGTGTAGCTCAATTTGCCAACATTGCAGATGATGATCCTGCTTTAGAAGAGCAAGGCAAGATTATTATGAGTAATGTGATTAGAGAGACTTATAAGCAAAAGGGTAGAACCATTTCTGGTAACTCCTCTTTACCTCTGCCTAAGGGTGTGTTGAACAAATTGTCAGCATCTCCTGTGCATGGTGATAGGGCTAGTATTGTTCGTTCCACTACACCAAAAGAGCTCTTACCACCGCCAGCAATGCATAGGCAAAATGGTCAGACCAATAATGGACCAATGTCTCTAGAGCAGTTGGCTCAAGGTAGAAATATGTCTGAGAGTTTAGCTACCAATGAGAGTAACAATGGTGGCTTACCGCCAGGTATGAGACCTCATTGCACTATAGTTGACGGCAAACCAGATAATACCCCTATGTGGGAGGAGATGCCTCTACCATCAGGGCAAAATAATGCTCAAGAGCAGAATTCAAAGAGCTCTTCTAAAGTAGAGGATCATTCCTCTTTGTGCCCAAGTCGTGAAGTTAATCCAAACAAGAGATTTGAGACTTTTGTTACTGATAAAGAATCTCTCAAGGTAGTAAGTGCTGCCTTGGATGTTTGTAACCGTATGGGCACTTATGAGTACAAATGTCCACTCTTTGTCTTTGGTGAATCTGGCGTGGGTAAGTCTCATTTATTGAGTGCTATTTACAATAGAGTTCAAGAGGAACATCCTAACCTTAAGATTGCTTTGGTGCGTGGAGAAGAGTTTATTCAGCACTATGTTTCTACTATTGCTGATATGCAAAAGACTCGCTTCTCAGATCGTCAGGTTTACTTCCAGAAGTCTTTTACTGACAATGATCTCTTGATCTTCGATGATATTCAGGCTTTAACAAAAGGTGAAAAGTCACGTAAGGTTTTCTTTGAGATTGTTGAGTCATTTTTGGAAAAGCCTGGCCATCAGTTGGTTTTAACTGCTAATTTAGCTACTCTTAACGACCTTGGATTTAAAGAGGAGTTAACCTCACGTATTTCTTCGGGTGTTTGCATGGAGCTTTATGCACCACAAAATACTCGTCGTCGTGATGTTATTGAGGCTAAGTGCGCAGAGTTAGGCTTAGAGATGAGCCTTGAGACATTAGAGTTTTTATCAATACACTTAAGCTCTAATATTCGCGATATTGAGGGTGCTTTAAGAACGATTAAAGCAATGGTCATCGCTCCAAATGCTGACTCGTTGACTTTTGATGAGCTAGTGCGTAATCTCAGTAGCTTCATCGTCAATAGAACTGATGTCTTGCCATTAGAGACTATTATCTCTTTTGTTACTGATGAGTTTAAGGTAACTTTTGAAGATCTTTGTTCTTCTTGTAAGAAGCAGTCAGTATCTTTGCCTCGTGCAGTAGCATGTAGTTTAGCTCGTGACTATATCCCGTCTCTTTCTTTAAATGACTTGGCTCGAGTATTTAAAAAGGATCACTCATCTATTTATGAGGCTATTGTACGTACCCGTGCTCGTTTGATGGGAGATTATGACCTTAAAGTGAGGATTCAGCGTATTGCAGCCTCTTTAGATAAAGTTTTAGGCAAGGGACTATAACTTAGGTCTAGTCCTATTCTATTTGTCTGTAGGGCAGATAGGTTGGTTTTTTATATGATTATATAGCCTTTGGCTAGTTAGTAATTTGCTGGTGATCTTGATGAAATTTACTGTTCCTGTTCAGACAATAATTGGCCCTATTTCTCAGGTTGCAAGTATCTGCACCACTAATGCAAGTAATCCTGATGACTTAACTCAATTTGTTTTATTTGACGTAACCAAGGAGCGCTTGACCTTAGTTGGTACCGATAATACTGTTCAGTTAAAAGCAGAAATTCCTTTACCTGAAGATGCCTGTCAGAAAGAAGGTAGTTTCTTAATGCTCGCCACTAAAGCTAAAGACTTCTTCAAGAACTTAGGTACCCATGATGACGTCTCATTTGAAATTAAAGATGATGAAGATGAAGTCTTAAACGTTATTTCTAGTCAGGCACGCTACTCAATCCGTATTCACTCTACCACAGATGATCAGTTCTTACCTTCTTTTGATGAAGACTTCAAGGAAGAAAAGCAGGTCTCCTTTAAGATTGAAGAGAACAAGTTACTTTACATGATTGATAAGTCCTTGTTCTGTGCCTCTCGCGATAATTTCCAAGAGTTCTTCAAGGGTGTACGTTTTGAAATTAGAGGCGACGAGCTCTCCGTCTTTGCTTTAGACGGTCATCGTATGGCTGCTTTAGATGTCAGACTTGAAGAGCGTCCAGTTGAAGATATTAGCTTCTTAATGACTTTGCGAGGTGTTTCTGAGCTGCAAAAGCTATTAACCTCCTCTAAGACTGATAAGTTAGAACTTGTTGTTAGCTCAAGCTTTGTTAATGTTAATATCAGTTGCTTTAGTATTACTAATCGCTTATTAAAGTGCTCATTTCCTGCCGTACGTAGCATATTGCCAAAGCAGTTTTCTCCAGAGGTGGTTATTAACGTAGAAGAGCTTAAAACCTATGTAAAGCGTGTTTCTTTCTTCTCTAACAAACGCCTTGGCTTGATTAACTTAGTGTTCTCTCAAAACAGCTTAGGCTTACATAGCCAAAATAGCGATCATGAAATTGCAGCAGCTCGTTTAGACATACCGTTTGATGATGATCACCGTGAGATCAACTTAAATGCTGATTACCTCTTAAACTTCTTAAGCGCCATTGAAGCTCCAGAGGTAGTATTCTGCTTTGCACCACCATATAACAATACCTTGTTACGTCCAGTTAATGAGATCAATGAGATGGGCATCCGTGTCCGTTATGTTGTAAGTCATATTATGGTTTAGTTGTTCCATGATTTATCATGGATTAGATAATAAGCTCCTGAAAATTATATTTTTTTCAGGAGCTTTATTTTTAGGAATAAGATGTATATCAAGCGACTAGTCATTAGTGATTTCCGCAATTTAGAGTATGTAGAGCTCAACCCTTCAACAGGCTTTAACTTCATTTGTGGGCCTAATGGTAGTGGCAAGACTTCAATAATTGAGGCTATTCATTACCTGTCTTTAGCCCGCTCCTTTCGTACTAATAGCTATCAGTACTTGATAAGACAGAGCATGAGTAGCTTTAGTATTTTTGCCTCTATTAGTGACGAAAACTCTAGTTTAGATTGCTCTTTAGGAATTTCACGAGCCCGAGGAGAGAGGGCGCTTATTAAGGTTAATTCTGATCCTATTGCTAGGATGGTGGATCTAATTGATCACATTTGTGTGCAGATTATTCATCCTCAAGGTGTAGAGCTTATTACCAAGGAGGCTGAGGGACGTAGAAGCTTTATTGATTGGGGGGTGTACTATACCGATCCTGAATTTAAAGATCTATGGCTTAAGTATCGCAAGGTGCTACAGCAACGTAATAGCCTGTTAAAGCAAGATTATCTTTCTTTAGATGAGGTTGCTATTTGGAATGACAGCTTAGCGCAGCTATCAGAGCTTATTACCCAAAAACGATTAACTTATCTACAAAATCTACAATTGATTTTGCAGGAAATTGTAGGGCAATTTTTACCTAATTTTAAGCTAAAATTTGAGCTGTATTTTGGCTGGGATAAAGGGCAAGATCTCAAGTCCTTACTGGCTCAAAACCTTGAAAAAGACAGGGCTTTAGGCTATACTTTATACGGTTGTCATAGGGCTGATTTGCGTATTAAAAACAATACCATTTCAGCAGGAGCTACCCTCTCTAGAGGACAACTAAAAATGCTCGTCTATGCACTGCGTTTAGCGCAGGGAATGCTTTTGAAGGAGCAAAGTAATAGAGCCTGCATTTATCTCATCGATGATCTCAATTCTGAGTTAGATGACAATTCACAAACAATATTGCTCAATACGCTCCTAAAGTGTAATCACCAAGTCTTTATTAGCAATATTCAACAAGAACTCTTCTTTCCTAAAGACAGATCCGATTATAAAGTTTTTAGCTTAAATAAGGGTGTGGTTGTTTCCAACCAGGCATCCTAAGCTATTGGTGTGCGATTAACGAGGTCAACATGTCTGAACAAGACGTCCAAGATAATTACGGCGGTAATAGCATCAAGGTTTTACACGGTCTAGAGGCTGTAAGAAAGCGCCCAGGCATGTACATTGGTGATACTGATGATGGCTCAGGTTTACATCATATGGTCTTTGAGGCTGTTGATAACTCTATTGATGAGGCCTTAGCTGGTTATTGCGACCAAATCTTAGTGACTATTCACAAAGATGGTTCGGTATCTGTACAAGATAATGGTCGTGGTATTCCTGTGGATATCCATCCAGAAGAGGGCGTTAGTGCCGCTGAGGTGGTTATGACTGTGCTCCACGCTGGTGGTAAGTTCGATTCGAACTCCTATAAGGTTTCAGGTGGCTTGCACGGTGTAGGTATCTCTGTTGTTAATGCTCTTTCTGATCGTTTAGAGTTAACTATCCGTCGTCAAGGCAAAGTTTGGCAGCAGGTTTACTTAAATGGTGGTGTTCCTGAGGCTCCTTTAGGTGCTATTGGTGACACTAATGAAACTGGCACTTGTGTACGTTTCTGGCCAAGCCCAGAGATCTTCTCTGTTACTAATTTTGAGTATAAGGTCTTAGAAAAGCGCTTGCGTGAGTTAGCTTTCTTAAATAGCGGCATCAAGATTGTATTAAGCGATGAGCGTGTAGAAGGTAAGAGCCATACTTTCTTCCACGAAGGCGGTATTTTAGAGTTCGTTGACTACTTAAATAAGGGAAAGAACGTTCTTAATAAGAAGATCTTCCATTGTAAGAGCACCAATAAGGACAATATCCAAGTTGAAGTGGCTATGCAGTGGACTGATGCTTATAATGAGAGCATTTTCTGCTTTACCAATAACGTACCTCAAAAGGACGGTGGTACCCATTTAATGGGCTTTAAGCGCACCTTAACCCGTACATTAAATAATTTCTTAGAAAGTTCTGGTCTTTTAAAGAAGCACAAGGTTAGCACCTCAGGAGATGATTCCCGTGAGGGTTTAACTGCTGTTATTTCTGTTAAGATGCCTGATCCTAAGTTCTCCTCTCAAACTAAAGATAAGTTAGTTAGCTCTGAGGCTGCCAATGCTGTTGATGCAGCTATGAGCGATAGTTTCAATGACTTCTTAGAGGAAAACCCTGCTGATGCAGATATTATCTGCATGAAGATTATTGAGTCAGCTCGAGTACGCGAGGCTATGCGTAAGGCTCGTGACTTAAACCGTAAGAAGGGTGGTTTAGATATCAACTCTTTACCTGATAAGCTTGCTGCTTGCCGTGAAAAGAATCCTGCTTTATGTGAGCTGTTCTTGGTTGAGGGTGATTCTGCAGGCGGATCTGCCAAGGGTGGTCGTGACTCTAAGTTCCAAGCTATTTTACCTTTACGTGGTAAGATCTTAAACGTAGAAAAAGCCCGCTTTGATCGTATGATTCAGTCACAGCAGATTGGTACTTTAATTACTGCTTTAGGCTGTGGTGTGGGCAAAGATGAGTATGATCCAGATAAGTTTAGATATCACAATGTCATTATCATGACCGATGCTGACGTTGATGGTGCTCATATTCGTATTTTATTGCTTACCTTCTTCTATCGCCAAATGCCTGAGTTAATTGAGCGTGGCTATGTCTATATTGCTCAGCCTCCTTTATATCGCTATCAAAAGGGCAAGCAAACTGTCTATGTACAAAGTGATAAGGAAGCATTGCAATACCGTACTTCTTTAGCTTTAGATAATGCTAGCTTACATGTTAATGCTCAAGCAGCTCCTATTGCTGGTGTAGCTTTAGAAAGCTTATTTACTGACTACAACAAAGTCATGACTGCTCTGCCTAAGATGAGTACTAAGATACAAAAGGACATCTTATTGAACCTTATGTACTATCCATTAATCTCAAAAGAGATGTTAAGTTCACAAGAGGCTATGAGTTCTTGGTTAGAGGGATTTGTTGCTAAATTGCCTTCTATTCCATCTGAAGGTTTACACTTTAAGGGATACTTAAAGTTTGATGAACTGTCAGGCCGTTACTATCCTGTTATTGTCCATCACATTCATGGTATGGACTATGAGTATGAGCTTGATGGTGCTTTCTTTGACTCTAGCGACTATAGTTTGCTTAAGAGCATGAATAAGAAGGTTTGTGACCTATTAGAAGATGGTGCTTTTGTACGTTCTGGCTCTAAGCACTTTGATGTAGCTAACTTTCATGAGGCCTATGAGACCTTGATGAAGGAAGGCTTTAGTGGTGTTAAGATTCAGCGCTATAAGGGCTTAGGTGAAATGAGTGCTGAGCAGCTTTCTGATACTACTATGAATCCTGCTTCTCGTACCTTATTAAAGGTTAGCATCAGTGATGCTATTGAGGCCGATAGTATACTAACTAAGTTGATGGGTGAAGAGGTTGAAGAGCGTCGCACCTTCATTGCAGAAAATGCTGAGCGTGCTGTTTTAGATATCTAATTTTAGAGCAAGCCCGAATCTCTTATTAGATTCGGGCTTTGTTTAAATGCTATAAATAAGGAATTTGTACGGTATTTTGTTGTATCTATGTTGGAAAATGTTCCACGTGGAACATTTTTCCCACAGAACTTCAAAATTATTTTGAGAGACCATTTAAGGGATTACTAGCAAAATGTTCCACGTGGAACATTTTGCGCAAGAGTTCACAATTTTTCTTGTTTCCCACAAAAGAGAATTTTGTTAAAAATGTTCCACGTGGAACATTTTCCAACAAGTATCAGACAATGTAGGAAAAATTAGTTCAGACCTCACAGCATCATGTTCCATTTTGAAAATTATGCTGTATAAGATCACAATTTGATAAATTTCCCACAAAGCAAAAATTTATAAAAATGTTCCACGTGGAACATTTTTATAAATTGTTCCACGCGATAAATATCAGTATCCCACAAGCTAAGTTAAAAAATCCCACAAGCTATAGTTAGCTATAGGTAACACAACAAACAAAAAAAAGGATGATTTACAAATCATCCTTTTTATCAAAGTAGTTCTTAAACTAAATATTAATTCATATTAGTAAAGAACAGAGATATCTGCAGTCTTAGAAAAGGCTAAGCTGAGCTGATTTAAGATAGCTAAGCGATTATTTTTGATAGCAACATCTTCATGGTTAACCATAACCTTCTCGAAGAAGTTATCAACATCATCACGTAACTCAGCTAAGGTAGTCATAGCCTTGTCGTATTCACCTGCCTTATAAAGTTCGTTGATAGTAGGCATTAAGGCCTTTAAGTGCTCAACTAACTTCTTTTCAGCATCGTCTTGTAATAAAGACTCATCAATATCTGCGCTATTGCGACCACTCTTAGCTTGGATATTATTAACACGCTTGTAAGCAGCTGCTAGGTCTTCAGCTTCCTTGAGTTCCTTGAACTTAACTACAGCTTTAGCACGCTTATCAAAGTCTAATAAGGATACAGGGGAGCTAGAGAGTACAGACTGGAAAATTTCAGCACCAATGCCTTGGTCTTGGTAGTAAGCCTTGAGACGAGCAAAGATGTAGTCTGCAACATTCTTAGCAGTATCTTGAGATTTTAACTTGTCCTTGAAGAACTCACAGCCTTGATTAATGATGTCAATTAAATTAAGCTCGAGCTTGTTCTCAATAATAATGCGAATAATACCAATAGCAGCACGACGTAAACCAAATGGATCCTTGTCGCCCTTTGGCATTAGGTTAATACCCATAATGCCAATTAGGGTAGCTAATTTCTCAGCTAAGCTAACACTAATTTGAACTGGAGCAGTTGGGATCTGATCGCCTGCAAAACGTGGGCAGTACTGTTCAAAGATAGCAGCAGCTACATTTGGATCTTCACCATCGAGTTCAGCATAGTGCATACCCATAATGCCTTGAGTGTCAGTAAATTCAGTTACTAAGGTAGAGGCTAAGTCGCACTTGGCTAAGTGGGCTGCACGTTCACATAAGGCTTTATCGGCACCAACTTGAGGAGCGATATATGCAGCAATTTGACCTACAATTTGAGAGCGGTAGGCGATAGTGCCAATATCTTGCTGGTAGATGATGGTTTCAAGACGAGGAAAGAAGGACTCTAAGCTCTGCTTACGATCAGTCTTGAAGAAGAATTCAGCATCAGATAAACGAGGACGTACCACACGCTCGTTACCTGAGATTAAAGCGGTAGTGTCAGTTGGGTTGATGTTAGATACAAAAGCAAATTTTGGTAATAACTTGCCCTGAGTATCATAAATAGGGAAGTACTTTTGATCTCCCTTCATGGTGTAAACCAAGGCCTCAGATGGCACTTGTAAGAAGCGTTCTTCAAAGGATGCTAAGAATACATGAGGGTTTTCAACTAAGGAGGTAACCTCTTCTAACAAAGCATCGTCTAAATCAGCAATACCGCCTACGCTATCGGCAAGTTTAGTTACTTGCTCTTTAATAGAAGCTTTACGCTCTTCAAAATCAGCGATCACAGCACCTTGAGTACGTAATTGTTCTACATAAGTGTCAGCATTGGTAACTTCAAATTGAGCGCTCCCCATGAAGCGGTGACCATTGATGGTCTTGGAAGACTTAATACCTAAGATTTCGCCATCTATTAATTCGTTGCCAAAAATCATGCATAAAGTGTGAACTGGACGAACGAACTCATCGTGCTTGTCGCCCCAGTGCATGAGCTTAGGAATTGGCAATGCAGCTAAGGACTTAGCAAACATGTCAGTAATTAAGCTCTTGGTTTGAGTGCCAGCCTTTAAAGACTTGATATAGAGCCACTCGCCCTTATCAGTCTTAAGACGCTGAGCATCTTCAACCTTAATGCCATTGGCGCTAGCCCAGCCTAAAGCAGCTTTTGTTGGATTGCCTTGAGCATCAAAGGCAGCCTTAATAGCAGGACCCTTAACTTCGATCTCACGATCTGCTTGCTTAACGTCAAGAGCATTGATGATTAAGCCTAAACGACGTGGAGTAGCGTACCACTTGGCCTCAGAGAAGTTTAATCCTTCTTGATTTAAGTGCTTAACAAAATTGTCGCGTAAAGACTCGGCTAACTTGCGCAGAGCCTTTGGAGGTAGCTCTTCGGTACCTAATTCTAAGAGTAAGTTTAACTGGTTCATCTTACTTAATTTGACCCAATAGGATGTAATTTTGAGGTTGCTTGCTTGCTTAGCTGCGCTTGCACATTGGGAAGCCTAAGTCCTCACGAGACTTGTAATAAGCTTCTGCTACGGCCTTAGATAAGGTTCTAATGCGTAAGATATAGCGCTGTCTTTCTGTTACAGAAATGGCATGACGAGCATCTAATAAGTTAAAGCAGTGAGCTGCCTTTAAGATACGCTCATAAGCAGGTAATGGGAGAGGCTTTTCTAAAGCTAATAAGTGGCTACTCTCTTGTTCCATCTGCTCGAACATCTTAAATAAGAAGTCAGTATCAGCGTGTTCAAAGTTGTAAGCAGATTGCTCAACTTCGTTTTGATGATAGACATCACCATAGGTTACATCGCCATTGGCAGTGTGAGCCCAAATTAGGTCATAAATGGAGTTCTTGCCTTGGATATACATAGCAAGACGCTCTAAACCATAGGTTAATTCACCTGTCACAGGGAAACAGGAAAGACCGCCTACTTGCTGGAAGTAAGTGAACTGAGATACTTCCATGCCATTGAGCCATACTTCCCAACCAAGACCCCAAGCGCCTAAAGTTGGGTTTTCCCAGTTGTCTTCTACGAAGCGAATATCATTGACAGTTGGATCAAAGCCTAACTCCTTTAAAGATCCTAAGTAGAGCTCTTGGATATTGTCAGGAGATGGCTTTAAGATCACCTGGAATTGGTAGTAGTGTTGGAGACGATTTGGGTTTTCGCCATAGCGACCGTCGGTTGGGCGACGAGAAGGCTGAACATAGCAGCAAGAGATAGGCTCAGGGCCTAATGAGCGTAAGAAAGTCATTGGGTGAGAGGTGCCAGCACCAACTTCCATGTCAAATGGCTGGGCAACCATGCACCCATGTCTCATCCAGTAATCTTGTAAGGTAAAGATCAAACCTTGGAAGGTTTGTAGATCGTATTTATTAGACATCGTAAAAAAATTCCGACCACTAAAATTAAACTGCAAGTTCACTGCCTTAATACCCTAAAGGCGGCATAAAAATCGCAAGTATTTTAACAGAAATGAGCCTTAATGGCCCTTGCGAATGACAAAACGATGCGGATGCTCTTTATCAGGCAGGGCTACAAGTTCATGGTTCATAAATGAGCAAAAAGCAGGTACATCACGTAGTGACACAGGATCATCTGATAGCAGCTCAATGAGCTCTCCACTATCACTCTCTCGCACGCACTTGCGTAATAGCATTAAGGGCTCAGGGCAAGAAAGGCCCAAACCATTTACCTGTTTCATTGAAAAATAAAGGCTCCAGTTAATTGTTTATCTAAATATATAGAGAACTATAGCAAAGATCTTATAATAGTGTTGATCTTTGTTTTTTACTTGCTATAATAGGCACCACTTTAATGCTGGTTTAGCTCAGTTGGTAGAGCACCTGTTTTGTAAACAGGGGGTCGTGGGTTCGAAGCCTACAACCAGCACCATCTAGGCCCTCACGGGCTTTTTTTATCCACATCTGTTGTATCTAGTAAAAACTGTAATAGTCTTTATCTTTCTCTCCTAGAGATCTAAGATAGCTAAGTCAAGCCTAATTTTTGCGTGTTTATACTAGCAATCATAGGCACTTATAGTCTGTAGCAAAGGCAGGGTACTATAATTAAGAGCAACTCTGAATTATAATTGCCTATATGAAAAGCAGTTGGGATGCTGCTTAATTTTAAAGGTCTTGCAAAATAGGTCGTTAATCTAGATTTACAAGATCATATTATCTTGTTGTAGGGTACAAGAAAAAGACTTCATTACAAGAGGTCTTGATTAGCTCTTGCTGCGGTAAGAGTAAGTATTTTGCGGGGATATTTCATTATGAAGAAGAATTTATTAGCTTTATCCGTAGCTTCTGTATTATTAGCTACTGCAGGTATGGCTTCTGCTGCTGTTACCGATACTGGTTACATTGGTGCACGTGCAGGTTACGCTCACGCTGATTGGAACAGCTCCAATGATCCTTGGGTAGAAAAAGAGAATGGCGGCGTAGGCGGTAGTATCTTTGGTGGCTATAGCTTAAGCCAGTACTTCAGCTTAGAAGCTGCTTACAACTTCTTTGGTGGTATGGAAGCTACCAACAAGGTTGACAACAAGGATCTTAAGATTCACGGTCCAGAGCTTTCTGCTCGTTTATCTCTTCCTCTTACCGATAATGGTACTGATGTTTTCTTACGTGGCGGCGTTATGTATGCCATGGGTTCTGGTTCTGATGGCGAGTTTGCTCCAGTAGCAGGTGTTGGCGTTAACGTTATGCTCACCGACAACTTTGCTGTTCGTGCTGGGTACGATCGTTATTTTGAAGTTTATGATGCTGAGCCACAGTACAAGGGTGTTGATTTTGATTTAGACTTAGCCTACTTAGGCGTAAGCTATGTCTTTGATAAACCAGCTCCAGCTCCAGTTGCTGAGCCTGTTACCCAGACTGTAACTACCTCTTACACCTTAGATGCTAACACCACTTTCGGTTTCGATAGCTCCGCTTTAAGCGAGCAGGGTAAGACTGCTGTTAACCAGGTTATCTTAGAGGCTCAAAACTCTAACTTACAATTCGTTCAGTATAACGTAGCTGGTTACACTGATCGTATTGGTAACCCAAATTATAACCAGAAGTTATCTGAGCGTCGTGCTCAAGCTGTTGCTGACGAGTTAATGGCTAAGGGTGTTGCTGCTTCTGATATTACTGCTGTAGGCATGGGTTCTGCTGATCCTGTTACTGGTTCTGAGTGCGATAACTTAAACCGTAAGGATATGATCAAGTGTGTTGCTCCAGATCGTCGTGTTGTTATCAACGTAACTGGTACCTCTTCCAAGACCGAAACTGTTAAGTAATAGCGCTACTAAGCACTAATATTTTAAAAAGCCCCCGTAGAGATTAGCTCTTTACGGGGGCTTTTTATTTGATCTCAATAATGAGATATAGCTCAATAAAAATTGATTAACTCAATAAATATTGATAACTAACTCACATTTCAATGATTTGCTAAAAATTTTTTGATTTAACTCGATTATAGTAGGAACATCAGAAATTTATCACAATAGAGGCAAGTATGTTGAGCCGCGAAGATGAGATTATCCTTAACCAGTACAAGATGATAGTAGATATGATCGGCTTGTTCTTTAAAGATAGTGTCGAAGTGGTATTGCACTCTTTAGATAATTTGGAAAAGTCGGTAATTCACATTCATAATGGCCAAAAAACTGCACGTTGTATTGGCTCACCTGTGACTGACAAGGCTTTAAAGATCATTGCTGAGTATAAGGCCTCTAAAAAGAAGCTCTTTGGTCCTTACAAGACTATCTCTCATGATGGCCATGTCATGAAATCTGTTACTACCGTCATTGTTAATGCTGATGGAGAAGCCATTGGCATGTTATGTATGAATTTAGATTTGCAAACTCCTGTACAAGATCTTTTCAAAATCCTGTGCGAGGACTTTGTGCAAAATCCAGATAATGTCAATAGCGATAACGAGTACTTCGCTTCGGATATCCATGATTTATTAAGCACCTCAGTAAATCAAATTAGGCGTCAGATTCTTGATGATGATTCTATTGCCCAACGTCAGAAGAATAAGGCCATTATTATTGAGTTACAAAAGCAGGGTTTATTTAATTTAAGAAATGCAGTGCCTATCATCTCTGAGATCTTAAACCTATCTAAAGATGCTATTTATCTGCATTTAAGGGCACTTAAGAAGTAGATTTTCTCTCACATGCTAAGAAGTCAAACGAAATTAAGGAGTGTCTTGGTATGTGGGGTTCTCTTATTAGTTAAACAATAGGTAGTTTTTTCTATGACAATCGAATTACAAGCTATTACCTCAGATAAGGCACCTGCTGCAGTAGGTCCTTATAGCTGTGCTTTAGGCTATCAAAATACAGTTTATGTCTCTGGCCAATTACCAATTGGTCCAGATGGCACCATGCCTGAGAGTGCAGCAGAGCAGGCTCGTCAGAGCTTACAAAACGTTGAGCACTTATTAGTAAGCGCTGGCTTATCTTTAAAGAACATTGTCAAGACTACTGTGTTCTTAACTAATATGGACGATTTTGCTGAGGTTAACGAAGTTTATGGCTCAATTTTAAGCGCTCCTTATCCTGCACGTAGCTGCATTGAGGTAAGCAAATTACCTAAAGGCGCCAAAGTTGAGATTGAGTGTGTTGCTGTGCGCTAGTATTGGTTAGGAGTTGTGACTATGTCTGATAAGGTTCGTGAAAAGAAAGAGCTCTCTTTCTTTATGGCTGTCTTGCCTATTGCAAGTATGATCTTGTTCTTAGGTGTAGGCTATATTACTTTGGGTTTACGTGCTGAGCCAATGATTTTACTCTCAGCTGCTGTAGCCTCTATTATTGCTTACTTCCATGGCTACTCTTGGAATGACATTCTTGATGCTATTGTTGAGAAACTTGCCAAGGCTATGCCTGCTATCTTGATTTTAATTTCTGTAGGTTTATTAATTGGTTCTTGGATGCTAGGTGGCACCATTCCTATGATGGTGTTCTATGGCTTGAGCTACATTGACCCATCATACTTTTATGTATCAGCTTTCTTACTAACTGCCTTAGTTTCTACCTGTACTGGTACTTCCTGGGGTTCTGCTGGTACTATTGGTGTGGCTTTAATGGGTGTAGCATTAGGCTTAAACTTATCCTTACCAGTTGCCGCAGGTGCCGTTTTATCTGGCGCTTACTTTGGTGATAAGCTCTCCCCATTATCTGACTCTACCAACTTAGCTGCTATTGCTGCAGGCACCAGCCTCTATAAGCACGTAGGTCACATGCTATGGACTACTGGTCCTGGCTTTATTGTGTGCTGCATCATTTACACCTACATTGGCATGTCCCAGGATATCGGTCACATCGATACTCCAGAGCGTATTGTTCAAATCACTGATGCTTTAGCTGGCTCTTTTAACTTCAATATCTTAGTGATCTTACCTCCTGTATTGATTTTAGCAGGCTCACTTTTACGTTTACCTACCATCCCTGTAATGTTCTTAGCCTCTGCTTTAGCTTTATTCAATGCTAGTGCTTTCCAAGGCTTTGGTTTAGGCGATTGCTGTGAGGCTGTCATTGGTGGCTTTAAGCTTTCTATGATTGCTAATCAAGATTTAGTTGCCAGCTTCCCACCTGATGTAGCTCGCCTCTTAGAGCGTGGTGGTATGAATGCCATGATGGGTACCTTAGTAATTTGCTTCTGTGCCTTCGCTTTTGCAGGTGCAATGTCTGTTGCTAATTCCTTACAAATCGTAATTGGTAAGTTCTTAGCTGGTGTTAAGACTGTCTTTGGTTTAATCGCTACTACCTTAGTTTCTACCTTATTAATCTGCGGTATTACCTCTAATGGTCAGTTATCCGTATTACTTCCTGGTGAAATGTTTAAAGACACCTATCGTAAGTTTGGCTTAGATGCCAAGAACCTCTCTCGTACTGCAGAGGATGCTGGTACCGTTGTTGAGCCTATCTTACCTTGGACTGCTGCTGGTGTTTACATGGCTACCATGTTAGGCGTTCCAACCTTAGAGTACTTACCTTGGGCCTTCTTAAACTACACTGGTATGATCTTCGCTCTCTTATGGGCAGCTACTGGTATCGGTATTGCTAAGCTTAAGAAAGAACCTCAAGAAGAGTTCGTAGTTGCCAAGAAAGACAACAATGTAATTTAAGTTTTTAGACACTTAGAAATCACTAAAAGAGGTTGCTACACTTGTTGTCAGTGACCTCTTTGTTTTTGAGGAGTATGAGAATTGACTTCATCTTTTGATCACATTATTGAGCGCCGTGGTACTAATTGCGCCAAGTGGGATACTTTTGACGTGCTCTTAGGTGGCAAGAAGGACTTAATTCATGTCGGTTGTGCTGATATGGACTTTAAGGCTCCAGAACCTATCTTAAATAGCTTTCATAAGCTAGCTGATCATGGTGTCTTTGGCTATAGTGATATCTTTGATGACTTTTATAGTGCCATTGAGCGCTTTTATCAGCATCATCACCATGTAAAGCTCAAGCATGAACATATGGTCTTTTGCCCACGTATTAACATCGGTTGTGGTTTGGTAGCTGAGGCTTTTACTCGTCCTTATGAAGAGGTTATTATCCATAGCCCATCTTATGGTCCATTACGTCAAGCTATTGAAGAAAATGGCCGCAAATTAATTGAGGTCCCATTGCGTTATGAAAATGGTGCTTATAGCCTCAATGTTGCCGACTTAGAACAGGTAGTAAGTCCACGCACCAAGATGTTAATTTTGGTAAATCCGCATAACCCAACTACTCGTGTCTTTAGTAAAGTAGAGCTTGAGCAGGTAGCTCAGTTCTGCATTGATCACAATATCATCTTATTTGTCGATGAGATTCATAGTGACTTGCTAGCTAAGGGGGTAACTTTCACCTCTATTTTGGAGCTTGATGAGCGCTTCCAAAAGAATGTCATCTTAGCCTCATCTCCTGCCAAGACTTTTAATATCCCAGGTCTGGTTGGATCCTTTATGATTATTAGAAATGATAAATTGCGTGCTAGAGTTCGTGATGAAATCTCACGTATTGGTGAGCATAATCCTAATGCTTTCTTTAATGCTGCTTTAATTGCTGCCTACACTCAATGTGATGATTACATCACAAATTTACGTGCTTATTTAGATGACAATGAGGCTTATTTAAAGCAAGAGTTTACTAAGCTCTTCCCTAAGTGCCACTTTGTTAAGCGCGAGGGCAGCTATTTGGTATGGATTGATTTGTCTCAGTGCTTTGATAATGAAGAGCAAATTCGAGATTTCTTTGTTACTAAAGCAAGAGTTGGTATTTACTTTGGTTCTCAATTCTCTAAAGACTGCTCGACCTTCATTCGCTTCAATATGGCCTCTCCACGTGCCTTGTTAGAGCAAGTAGTCGCTCGTTTAGCTAATGTGAAATCTGGTCTGCCTTTTGACCATCAAAGCTAAGCTCTGTTGAGTTTAAACATAGAAAAAACGCCCCTAACGGGGCGTTTTTTCTATGTTCTATTTGTAAGTATCGCTGAGATCAATTTCCTCTACACCATCATCCTCACCTGCTTGCTCAGCAGCTGCGATAACCTGACGATAGTAATCAATAGTACTCTCATCTGGATGATCTAATGCTTGGGTAAAGATATGTCTGATTTGCTCTAAAATAGTAGCACGTACAATAAAGACGAGCTTGGAGACATGATCTCCTTCTGGCCACTCATCAAGCTCAGCTACAGGATAAAGCTGACCTTGGACACCATGAATAATTACCGGCTTATCACGACCTTCAATATCAATAATGCCTTTTAAGCGTAAGATAGAATCGCCATATTGCTGTTGTACCATGTTAATGGCAGCTAATAAGGTTAAAGAGCTAATTGGTTCAGCTCGTAAAATAGCAAAACTTTCGATATTGGTATGAGCAATGATCTTAGGTTTGGCAATAGCAGCATCAAAGTTAGCCTCAGCAGGACGTAAAGGAGAAGCTAAGTTCTTCCCCTGAGGTAACTTAATATTGAGCCACTCTTTGACCTGAGTGTTATTTTGCTTACTAAACTCTTTATAAGGGCCAATTTCTTCCATGATTTTAGGGCTGATATGGCCACGAATCATAGGATGAATTTGAGCAGAAGTGTTGATTGAGCGTGCAACTTCCTCAATAGCTTTGAGCTCTTGTTCATCAATTAAGTCAGTCTTGGATACTAATATGATATCAGCAAGGGCAATTTGCTTGACAGCCTCATATTGCTTTTGCAGTTGTTCGCGTACGAATTGACCATCTAATACGGTGACAGTGCCATCGTAACGATAGTTTTCCATGCAAAAATCATCATTATTTAAAGTACTAATAACACCAGCAGGATCTGCTAAACCAGTCGTTTCAATTAAGACACGTTTAAATTGAGGAATAGTACCCTCAGATGCCTTAATTAAATTGGTTGCTAAAGATTGAATGAGCTCACCTTGTAAGGTGCAGCAAATACAGCCTGAGCCTAAGAGCACTACAGTGTCGTCTACGGACTGTACTAATTCATGGTCTAAACCGACATCACCAAACTCATTGATTAATACTAAAGTGTCCTTGAACTCATCAGTATTAACCCATTGATTTAATAAAGTAGTCTTGCCACTGCCTAAAAAGCCAGTGATGATATTGACAGGAATGCGGTTATCTTGCTCTGACATGATTATTTTGTCCAAAAATTAAATTATCAGCTTATTGTACATCAGTGCTGGAAGCATGGGCGTCTTCTTCTGTATGCCCATAAAGAGCCTGGTAGTCAGTTTTACCGTTAAATAAGAAGTTCAAAGCTTTGAGCATAGCACTATTACGGTAGTTATCAGACTCATTTAAGATGTCATGGTAAGCATGAGGAATAAGCTCAAATTTAGGTGCTATAGTATCGTTAGCATGACGTAAGCAAAACTCTTTAGCTGCAGGGGTTGAGACCACCATATCAGCACCTGCTGACAAGCACAGCATAGGGAAATCAAAATTACATTTGATCTTATCTAAGCGCTGTTGTGCCTGCATACAGCATTTAACAAACTTATAAGTAGGTCCTGCTAGTGCTAGCTGTGGGTGGTTGATGTAATAGTCGTGATAAATGTCGTAACGTAAAGGGCTATGAGAGTGAATGTTCTCTTCAAAAGGAATACGGACATACTCTTTGCCATGAGGAGTATAAGACAGTGCAAAAGAGCGAATGTTACATAAGATCTTTAAGATAGGATAAACCACTTTAGGAGCTAACAAATTAGGAATGCCTAAAAATGGGCAGATTAAGGCCAAAGACTGTGGTTTGTAAGGATACTTAGTATTAAAGCAAAACTCTAAAGATATTAATCCCCCCAAAGAGAAGCCTAACATCTTGTAATGAGGGCCTACATCTAAGTACGACAAGATGTTCTCTAGATCAAGACGATAATGTAAAAAACGTTCAATATGGCACTTATTGGAATCGTAAAGTACCATAGATGACTGTCCTTGGCCGCGTACAAAGCATACTAAAATACGCAGTTTGCTCTCACGTAAGTAGTACAAAAGCTCAGCATACTTGTGTTCAGTCTCGGCGCGTCCTGCGATAATTACTAAAGTATTAGATGAATCTTGTAAGTTAGTTCCAGGAGTATTATCAGGAGCTGATAGCTCAAGGGCACTTAAAAAGAGGTTATCAGAGACGTGAATGCGGTGATGCTTGAGCTCATTTTCATAAAAAGCATCAATTTTAGGATAGAGCTCAGCTAAGGAGGCTTCGGTGCCAATGTATTGCAGATCTACCATATTTAACCTCTTTTAATTAATTTTGTTAGAAATATAGTGGCGAAAACCCACTGGGCAAGCCCAGTGGATGAAAGCCACGATAAAATACTTTGCAATATGTTTCATAATATGATATTATATATAATATCATATTATGAAACATTAATTGAAGATATCAACAAGAGGATTTTTGCTGTAGTATTGAAGAAAGTGCTCATGCTTATAAAGATATTGGCGATAAACGCCATAAATTATTATCGCAAAATACTTAACTATATCATATATATAATATGAATTTAGTGAGGGTGATTTATGGACAATAACGATATTAAAGCTAATTTAAAAGAGCTTCGTCGCCATTTG
>Peterbilt_p1__coassemble_441_pt1 | contig 23415 bp, 19 predicted proteins | sample Peterbilt_p1__metabat2_low_PE_002 | metagenome-assembled genome bin Peterbilt_p1
TTATGACGACGGAATTGATGAATTGCAAAGTGTTTGTCGTTATCATACTTGGGCTCGATATGAGCGCCAATGCAGGCTATACAGATAGCATCTGAAAAATTGTCTTTAGGCATATGCTTGTACTTACGAAGATGATCCGTCTCAAACCCGCTACAGATATGCACATTATTGCCCAATAGCTCCACCAGGCCTTCATATATAAAAGGCAGAGCAATATTGATTAGGGGCGTTCCTGTATAATTTTTGCGTTCATCTTGCTCCGCTAGATATGCCTTATGTAGCTGAATTTGTAGATGACAAGAGGTGCATCAACCAATATAGTTATGTACCCTATCGCTGCCTCCTTTACTTTGATCCAAGAGATGGTGGCAATGGTAGTTATTCTTATCCATTTGCTTACCACAAAGAGCACAACGTCCCTCTTGCATAGCGAAGATATAATCCTTAACACTAGCATAGTTTTTGAGTTTACCGTTTGATAGTCAAATCCTTCAGTGATGCTCTTAATTAACAAGAATCCCCTACTTTCTAAAGGCTTTACTAGTTTGCTATTGCAACTAATGCGCAACAAAGCACTATAATCTCCTATTATTAATAAATAGTGAGGAGCGTGATAGTAATGAAAACCCCAGCTCTTGATTTTTTGAGCAAGAACAAAATTAGTTTTAAAGAATACACCTATGAAAGCGATAATCACGACTTTGGCAAACATGCTGCCGCTGCTTTGAATATGGATGAACACAAGGTCTTTAAAACTATTATCCTCTCCCATGAGCACACGTACGTTACTTGCATTGTTCCTGTATGTGCCCGTATTTCCTTAAAAGCTGCTGCGCGGGTGGCCAAACTCAAAGACTTAAGTACGGTCGATATCCCTAATGCCCAGCGCATCACTGGCTATGTAGTAGGCGGCATTAGTCCTTTTGGACAGAAAAGACGCACTCTCACTATTCTCGATGAGTCGGCTTTAGAGCAAGAGGAGATCTTAGTTTCTGCTGGCAAAAGAGGCATGTCTGTAGGTCTTAAGCCGCAAGATCTTATTAAAGCTCTCAATGCTCTAGTAGGTGACGTCAAAGAAAAGTAAATTTGCAAGCGAGATCTTTGTTAGCATTCAAGTTCAATGCTATGATGACTCGTAATATTTAACCCTACACAAGTTAAAGGAGATTATTATGAGCTTTGAGGCTATTAGTGCTTTGTTCGACAACCTTGATAATAATGCTGAGTTAGCTAAGGAATTTGAAAGCATCAAGTCCGATGACAATTTTAAGGCCAATTTAGTTGCTTTAGGTGCTAAATTTGGCTACGAGTTTACCTTAGACGAGCTCGAGCAAGTAGCAGCTACAGCCAAGAAGATCCAAGAAGGTCAAGCTCTATAGTAGCTCCCTTTAGCATCTTATTTGAAGCACAAGCCAAGCCACTTATTTTTAACGTAGGAGCTTGGCTTGTGTCGTTTTTAGCTCTTGTAAGACAAGACCTTATAGCGATCTCACATGATCTTAAAGGGGAGTTTTTCTAAATTCCTGAAAAAGGTGTAAAATAATAGCGTTCTTGATCATTTTGTATCATCTACAGTAAAGATTAAGAACAAGCTAAACCGCATTATGCAGCTTAGATTAGCTATCGGAAATTAAACTACTAGCTAGTAATTTCGCTCCGTCTTAAGCGTATGCCCTTACAGCATGAGCTCAAACTTGCTAATCTAGCCCTCTTGATTATCAAGGTGGCTTAAGCTAGCTATAGCCGTATACGCTATGGTGCAGGTTATTAGTGTTGGTAGATTTGTTATTTTCTAAATTTTTTGGAGACTAAACATGAGAACACCTCTCGTAATGGGTAACTGGAAGCTCAATGGTACTAAGGACTCTGTAACTGCTTTAGTTAATGCCTTAAGAGAGCCAGCTGACAAGGCTGCAGGCAAGGCTGAAGTTGCAGTATGTGCTCCTGCCGTATTCATCGGTATGGTTGAGACCTTAACCCAGGGCTCTAAGCTTGCCTATGGCTCAGAGGACTGTGATATCCACACCAGCGGTGCCTACACTGGTGAAAACTCTCCTGTTATGTTACGTGAGTTTGGCTGCACCTACGCTATTGTAGGTCACTCCGAGCGTCGTGACTACCACAAGGAATCCAGCGAGTACGTAGCTCAGAAGTATCAGGCTGCTCAACAAAACGGCTTAATCCCAGTATTATGCGTTGGTGAGTCTGAGTCTGAGTTCGACGCAGGTAAGACCATGGACGTTGTTCGTGAGGAGTTAAAGGCTGTTATCGATCTTTGCGGTATCGACTCCTTCAAGAATGCTGTTATCGCTTACGAGCCAATTTGGGCAATCGGCACTGGCAAGACTGCTACTCCAGAGATTGCTCAGAAGGTTCACGCTGACATCCGCGCTTACTTAGCTACCTTCTCTGCTGAGGTTGCAGATGGCGTACGTATCCTCTACGGTGGTTCTTGCAATGCTAAGACCGCTCCTGAGTTATTCGCTCAAAAGGACATCGATGGTGGTTTAGTTGGTGGCGCTTCCTTAAAGGCTCCAGACTTCACTGCTATCATTGAGGCTGCTGTAGCTAACGCTTAATAAAGCTTCAAGGCCCTAGTTTTAGGTGAGAGTAACTTTTGGTGTGATGTGGTTGCTCTCATCTTAAGGCTAGGTTTCCCCGCCCTCTTAATAAAAGAGAGCGGGGATCCATTAGCAAAAGTAGAGCCTGCTGTGCTTGAGGCTCCAGGTCTAAATAACAGACCATTGCTAGCACTTAAAAAATTAACTTTGGACTGTTTTAGGGTGAAAAGCGTAATACGCAATCAGGCTTCTTAATAATAGCGATACTTGCAGGGTCGATATTTAAGAGTCTCCACAAGCATACTGTGGATCAACCACTTGCCTAACCTTTTGTAGCGTGGGTTAAATGGCAAATACACAAAGGATAAGGTAATTTTTTATCCTCTAGTGGTTTTTACCCTTTAAGATGTATAAAGTATTAGCGCAAGGAACTTGATCTTACCTGTCCTTTGAAGGATAGTTCCTTACTATATTGGCTTTTCAGTCCAGATCTAGGATACATAAAATGGCTATTAAAAAGATTGGTATTTTAACCTCTGGTGGCGACTCTCCTGGTATGAATGCAGCTATTCGTGCTGTAGTACGTACTGCTCTTGATTACGGCTATGAAGTTTGTGGCGTTCAAGACGGCTATTTAGGTCTTCACGAGGGCAATATCATCCCATTAGACCGTAAGAGCGTATCTGATATGCTCAACCGTGGTGGTACCTTCTTAGGCACTGCCCGCTTCCCACAATTCAAAGAGGAAGCAATCCGTCGTGAGTGCGTTGAGGTTATGAAAGAGCACGGCATTGACGCATTAGTAGTTGTAGGCGGTGACGGTTCTTTCATGGGTGCCAAGCTAATCTCTGAGTTAGGTTTCCCTTGCATTGGCGTTCCAGGCACTATTGATAACGACATTGCTGGTACCGATACTACCATTGGTTTTGATACAGCATTAAATACTGCTGTTATTTGTATCGACCGTTTACGTGACACCTGCTCTTCCCACAAGAGAATCTCTGTAGTTGAGGTTATGGGTCGTCACTGCGGTGACTTAGCTGTAAGCGCTGCTATTTCTTGCGGCGTTGAGGCTGTATTAGTTCCAGAAAAGCCATGGGACAAAGAGACTGTTTACAATTCTATCGATGAATCTATTGCCGAGGGCAAACGTCACGCTATCTTAGTAGTTTGTGAGAACCAAACTGACGTTCACCAGATGGCTCACGAAATTGAGCAGAGAACTGGTCTTGAGACTCGTGCTACCGTTATTGGTCACATCCAACGTGGTGGTACCCCATCTGCAGCTGATCGTGTATTAGCTTCCCGTATGGGTGCTTTTGCTGTTAAGCTCTTACATGAAGGTCATTCTGGCCGTTGCATCGGTATTCAACGTGGCGAGCTCGTACACCACGACATTATTGAGTGCATTGAGAACATGAAGCACAAGTTCCGTGCTGATCAGTACGATTTAGCTATTTCCTTAAGCTAAGGACATATCAAAGCTAACAATAGGGAGCCTAGAGGCTCCCTTTTTTGCTTAACTATCTAAAAGAGCTAAGATCGTTTCACTAGCTTTGCTCTCACTAGTTACTTGTAACACATACTCATTAGAGCCAGGCAATCCCATAAAGACCTTATCATTCATAAAGCGCATCATAGATGGCTCTTCATCTTTGGCAGAGAAATGGAACTCCTTGACTCCTGAAATTTGAGCAATCTGAGCGATATTAGCAGGACTTACACCAGCTCCTGCCAAAATAGCAATACGCTTATTAGCCTGCTCATTCAAGCGCTTTAAGTTCTCAGCACCTTCTAAGGCATCTCCCATGCCACCAGAGGTTAAAACCCGCTTAACGCCCATGTTAATTAAGAGCTCTAAAGTCTCCTCACGATTAGCACACACATCAAAAGCTCTATGGAAGGTAACATCAATCCCCTCACTAGCTTCCATTAAATAATGCATAGCATCATTATCAATAGTGCCATCTGGTGTAAGACAACCAAAAACGACACCATTAACCCCCATACGTTTAGCATGAATGATGTCAGTGCGCATAATGTTTAGCTCTTCTAAAGTGTAGATAAAGTCTCCTGCACGAGGTCTAATTAAAATATTAACTTTGGTATTAGTGAGCGCACAGTGATCACACGCAAACTTAATTAAACCATAAGAAGGAGTAAGGCCACCTTCACTTAAAGCAGAACATAACTCAATACGTTGCGTTCCTAAACGAGTGGCAACCTTGATACCCTGAGGAGAGGTGACACACATTTCAAACAAATAGTCACGATCGTTTAATGCACAATCAATGACACTACTTCTCTCTTGGTTCATGCAACACATCTCCATAAATTGTCCTTAAAAAATACAACTAGCCTGTTAACAATAAGGCTCACCTCAAAGAGCTATAGTAGTTTTGTGGTGAGCCTTATGTGTTTTAATAAAAATCAGCTTACATCTTAGACAATACGACGTAAGGACTCACCCTTGAAGAAGGCCTCTATATTCTCACCAAATTGCTTAACTAACTCTACTAAGCAGTCATGAGACATCCAAGCTTGGTGAGGAGTTAAAATGAAATTGTCATTGTTTTGCAATCTTACATATGGATGATCGGCAGTTAAAGGCTCTATAGAAGCAACATCAGCTGCTGCACCAGCAATATCACCATTTAAGATAGCATCTACTAAGTCTGCCTCATTAACCACGCCGCCACGAGCATTATTGATAATGCAAACACTCTTTTTCATGATAGCAATCTCTTGCTTAGTAATCAGATCGGCAGTTTGAGCATTTAATGGACAGTTGACACTAATAAAATCGGCCTCACTAATAGCTTGAGTAAATGGGGTATAACCCTCACGTATAGTGCTGACATTGCGATGCTCAGCCTTGAGTACTTTCATATTAAAGGCTTTAGCTAGATCACCAATACGAGAACCAATAGCACCATAGCCAACAACAGTTAAAGTCTTACCATTTAAGTCCACAATAGGATAAGGCAACTTACAGAAGCAGTCAGCTTCAATCCATAAACCCTTTTCCATTTCCTTGCGTGTCTTGAGCATAGAGCGAGTTAACATGAGCATCATGGCTAAAGCATGCTCGGCTACCGAATTAGTGCTATAACCTTGAATAGTAGCAACACCAATATTGTGTTCCTTGCAGTAATCAATATCGATATTGTTATAACCAGTGGCCAGCTCAGCAATGAACTTGACCTTTGGGCACTGAGCTAATACTTCAGCCGTTAAACGATTCTTGTTAGTAACTACTACAGTAGCATCTTTAATGCGTTCAACTAATTGCTCAGGAGTGGTGGTCTCATAAGAAATCCACTCATGCTCTACACTAGGACGAGGAAGCGGATATGCCTTAGGGATAGCAATAGCATCAGTATGAACAATCTTTTCCATGAAACAACAAACCTCCAACAACAAAAATTAATTTTCTATAGTGTAATCTATTTACTAAAACCTTTGTGTGTTCTATAGCCAATTACTGACAAAGCCCTGTCAGATCTCATACCAACAGGGCTTTGTCACAACAAATCTTAATAGCTAAATAAAAATTAATCGTCTTGACCTTTAGTAAGCTCAATACCCTCTTCTAACATTTCAATATGAGCTTTAGTAAGCTCATTGAGGGTCTTATTTAACTCAACACGAGCGGCATCATCTTGGCCTTGGGTAGTAGCTAAGTAAGTAAGAGGTACTGCCATCTTGTCATAATAATCAAGATAAGCATTGTGAGCATTATCTGCAGTGGCAACACAATCTTTAGCGTCATTGGCAGGTAATAGCTTGCACTTGTCTTTAAACTCAGCAAACTTTTGCTCCATTTGCTCTAAAAGGCGATCTCCTTCATAGGCAATGCAGTCAAGCTTAGCCTCTGCGTTCTTAGCACTGGCCATGCACTTTTCATAAGCTTCAGAATCATCTGCTAGAGCTGGCAGAGAGAATAAGACAGAGCCTAAAACTAAAGAGGCAACTAATTTCTTGGTCATACAGAGCACTCCTGGCCATAAGCCAATCAACAACAAGGACAGATAAGCCCTTAAATACTATAGGTAGGCAACTATAGTATCGGGCTTATCGAAAAATAGCATGTGAGACACAAGATTCATCAACAAAAGCAACAGCTTTTGCTATGACTTGCTTGCCTAATTGCTATATTAGCTTAGCAATAATTAGCCTTGCCTTAGCAAAGCTAAGGAATTTTAATAAATGCGCAGCTCACCATCTTCATCTAGCTCATCAAAGTTCTCTTCTTCTCTGGAAGCTGACAACTCCTCACTCATATCATCTCTAGCTTCTTGCGCATAGCGCTCTGGTAAATAAGCAAGACGTGAGTGCTTAATATGAGATAAATAGCGCTCTAAAAGGACAATAAGCTCTTCTTGCTCATAATCATGATTGGTAAATAAAGCCGCAACCTCATCTTCATCAAGAGGTACATATGCACCTAAAACCTGATCTTCGTTTAAGCATAAAGAGCCAATAGCAACACGTACCAACTCTTGTACAGTACACCCTACCATTTCAAATAGGCGCTTAACCTCATGATAGCGGCCTTCAGAAAGCTGCACAGCTGCCCAAAACTGATCTTGATAATCTAAGATAGTTAGCTTTGCTGGTAAATAGCGCTTCTTTTCCTCTGGATGCTTAATGCCTGTAGCAAATGACTTAATAGCACTCTCGGGAACAGCTTGGTCAAGACGAGCTAAATAAACCTTGTCTACTGACTTTTTGGGGGAGGTGATTTCATGATTAAGATCGCCATCATCAGTAACAATGATTAAGCCTGTAGTATCGACATCTAAACGTCCTGCACAGTGTAAGTCTTCAATATTGAGTTCATTTCTAAAAAGTGATTGTACTGTAGAGCGGTTCTTGTCGCGATCTGCACAAACAAAGTTATTAGGCTTATTGAGCATAAAGACACGCTTTTTAAAGGCTTCACTAGCCTTAAGTTGCTCTTCTTCATCATCGTTAAAGCCTACAATTACGATATTACTATTGATATTGACCTTGGTAGCGGCATTAACTATGGCCTCATCATCAACAAATACCTCGCCTTCTTTAATTAAACGTGTGGCATTTTGACGAGAAAGACCAGTTAAATGAGAGACAATTTTATCTAAACGCTGTACTTCTTTAGGAGCTGCTTTTGCCATGGATATATCCTTGAAACAATAAAGGCAAAGCCCCCTTAATAAAGAGACTTTGCCTTCTTCAATTAGTAAGTCAAAAGGTAATTAGCCTTGGTACTTACGTAAGATTAAGGTTGCATTGGTGCCACCAAAACCAAAGCTGTTACTCATAACTGTGGTCAATGGTGTCTGACGAACAGAAGTTACAATATCAAAGTTCTTAGCATACTCATCTAACTCTTGAACGTTGATGGATGGAGCAATAAAGCCTGATTCCATCATTAATAAGGAGTAGATAGCCTCATTAACACCTGCTGCACCTAATGCGTGACCAGTCATAGACTTGGTAGAGGAGATAGGAGGGCACTTATCACCAAAGACAGCCTTGATAGCCTCAAGCTCCTTGTTATCACCTAACACAGTGGAGGTACCGTGAGTGTTGATGTAGTCAATAGGTGTATCGCAAGTTGCTAAAGCACGCTTCATGCAGCGAGCAGCACCTTCACCAGATGGAGCAACCATATCAGCACCATCAGAAGTAGCGCCACAACCTACAATCTCAGCGTAAATCTTAGCACCACGAGCCTTAGCATGCTCCTCAGACTCAATCACAACAATACCGCCGCCAGCACCGATAACGAAACCATCACGGTTAGCATCATAAGCACGAGAAGCTACACTTGGGGTATCATTGAAGTGAGAAGATAAGGCCCCCATAGCATCAAAAAGGCTAGCAATAGTCCAGTCAGCAGCCTCACCACCACCTGCAAACATAATGTCGTGACGGCCTAACAAGATCTCATCACAAGCAGCTTGAATACAGTGGGCAGAAGTAGCACATGCGGAGCTTAAAGAGAAAGAAGCACCCTTAATCTTAAATGGAGTAGCAAGACAGGCAGAGGTAGTAGAACTCATGGTCTTGGTTACTGCATAAGGTCCGATACGCTTAACGCCCTTAGAACGTAAAGTATCAGCAGATTCTACGGTAGTCTTAGTAGAGCCACCGCCTGAACCAACGATCAAGCCAGTACGCTCATTAGAAACATCACTCTCAGCTAAAGCAGCATCAGCAATAGCTTCCTTCATTGCTACATAAGAATAAGCAGCAGCCTCACCCATAAAGCGCAAATCACGGCGGTCAATATAGTCCTTAAAGTCAATATTAACCATACCAGCGACTTGAGAGCGCATACCCTTTTCAGCGAACTCTTCTTCTCTTACTATGCCTGAACGGCCTTGTCGTAAGGATTCTAGTACGGCTTCTTTACCAACACCGATACTAGAAACAATTCCTAAACCAGTAATAACTGCTTTACGCAATGCCATCTAGTTTTCTCCAAGCAGACGATCCAAAAAAACAAAAATAAACAAGCTATGAGCCAAAAAACCAATGCCAAGCCCACAACTAGAAACACCAAAGGCCGAGCTCAAGTAAGAGATGCTCTAACCGTCTATAATAGCTGTATTAACTAACACAACCGTAAATTATGATAGCACAGCCAGCCAAATCTTGACTAAAAAAGCTTAATCTTATAGCTCAATATTAGCCCGCACCTACAAAAATAAAATTTAATTACAGCTATCCAAACCTAGCCAACTACCCAACCTAATTTCCAAGGTAAAACTCCCAAAACCAAATAAACCACCCGCCCATATAATGACCAAGGGAGCAGTCCTTTATAGTACCTGCTACTATAGCTTGGAGCTAAAACTAATTGGTTTTCTTAAACTGATCCTTGATTAAGTAGTTTTGAAACTTAATTAAGTTCTCATAGAGTATTGATAAGGCCTGCTGATTAAGTGCCCATCTTTAACTTTTATTAGACCAACTGTAAGGTTTGAACCTAAAGAGTTGAACAGATATAGATATAGAGGTTAAGCAAAGTATAAACTTGTTGAGAATTTTTTGCTGATTTTAGTTAGGCTCTTTGGTAAAATACGCGCCGTTTTGGAGCCTTTTTACTTTAAAGTTCTCTAATTTAGCCAACTAGTTAACATATTTTATCTTTAATGCTTGACTTAATTAGACAAATCTCTTTGGCTTTTGCAAGTGATGACAGGCTCTGCTTGAATGGCAGCATAATGCTGCCTTTGTTAATCTTTGCGCTTAGGCATTTTTTTACTATGTTAATGCAGTCTACCTTCTATCAATTTACCGTAAAATCATTACTAGCTGGCATCCTTATTGGCCTTGGTTGCGTCATTTATGTAGCTAGCCCTGTTAAGTATGTAGGATCTTGCCTCTTCTCCTTGGGCTTATTAACCATCATGATTAAGGGCTACTATCTCTACACAGGTAAAGTTGGTGACTGGACTCCAAGCTCTACATTCCGTTTAATTTACATGTTTGTTTTAAATGGTGTAGGCTGCGCAGCTACTGGCTACTTATTCACTTTAACTCGTATTGACTTAAGCGCTATTCACCACGTAACTGAGCTTAAACTCAATGACACCATGTACTCATCCTTTATCTTAGCTATGGGTTGTGGTGCCATGATGCACATTGCTTACTTCAACTTCAACAAGGGTAAGAATCCACTTTATGTAATCTTACCTATTATGTTCTTTATGCTTGCTGGCTTTGAGCACTGTGTAGCTAACTGCGGCTTCTTTGCTATGGGTATGGTAGACATGACCACTCAAGACTGGACTCGCTTAGCCTTAATCGTCTTAGGTAATGGTGTAGGCTCTTGGGTGTTTACCAAGTTCTTACCTGCAGGTGAGGATGCACACCCAGTTCCAGCCTTATTCGGTGAAGAAGAAGCTCACCACTCAAGCGCTAATGTAAGAAAAATCGTCAATAACGGCTCAAATCGCATTTAATGGCTTATTAGCAATAGTAATTTGCAAAATCTCGCCCTTGCTTATGCTATAATTCACGAGGCAAAATTTGGCACTTATTAATTTTATCTATCGTAAGTGCTGCAGGGGCGAGGTAAAACCTTACTATTAAGCCCATCGTTTTTAAGTGCTTAGAGCTCCCAGCGTGATGCTGATGAGACTAAGCTTAGATGTTGATTACAATATACATTTTTTATGGCAAAAGAAGAAAGCATCGAGATGCAGGGTACTGTTCTTGAAACCCTGCCAAATACCACCTTTAGAGTTCAGCTTGAGAATGGCCACATTGTTATGGCTCATATCTCTGGCAAGATGCGTAAGAACTACATCCGTATCTTAACTGGCGACAAGGTAACTGTTCAAATTACCCCTTATGATTTGACCAAAGGCCGTATCACTTTCCGCGCCCGCTAATAGCAGTACTTATTAGCTAATGCTTTATAGCTGCATTAGCTGTAAGGCCGCAGAAAGCTCAAAAGCATATACCTTGCTTTTGTAATTTGGCACTTGTTAAGTCCTCTTATCTAGAGTCTTTAGCAAGTGCCAAACGAATTGATAAAACCCAATCAAGCTATTTACCCTCCCCTTACCTTTTCACATACTTTCCTCTCATAGAGCTTCTCTTTAATATAATTCTCTCTCAACACTACTATACAGTGCGTTTAAACAAATTATTTCTTAAGGCTGGATCTTATTGATAGTAGTTTTAGTAGTACCAGAGAGCTCTAAAGACACACTACCTATTATGTACAGCTAAGAGGAGACAATAGCTATTAATCAAGACAAAGACCTACTATTCCTAAATATCTAATATTAGTACCTTAGCTTGGTAGAGACAGGTAGTATATATACCATTAAGACGCTTCGCCTTTATTGGTCAGTATTGCATTATGCCTTATTGGAGCGGGCGCTATATAAAGATGACAGCTGTATACATTAAATGTACAAAGGATTGTGAGACAAGGGGTGATGATATTTGGTTCCTAATAGTCATACTTTAATCTCATAGTTGATGCCCCATTATTGTGCTTTTACGAAAAATTTAGTATCCTTACATTATTGTGTGAATTTAGTCACATTTATTTTGTTACAGCGTAACAATCAAACTTTGCTTAAGGTACTAGCTCATACTGACATTCTTGTTGACAAGTTTTGACATCTTGCTCTTGTTTAATAATTAATGATAATTTAAGCCCCCATAAGGAAGCCTTGATTTAACTAGCTTGGAGTTTTTTAGCTTATTTAAAAATAGTACTAGCATTGATACAACAAAAGAGCTATCATAGATATAAACAAAACCTCAGGCATTGCGATATATTTCTATTTATTTGATTATCAACAATGCCTTTCCTTTTCTGTATCAACACATGGTAGCTGCATTTGGTCTTAACTTATACTTCACATCAATGTGGATACTAAAGTTAAGATCCCTAGGTTATTTGCTTTTTGATGAGTAATTGTCCTCATGCTTGATTAACAACTAAGCTCTACAGCCCTTTTTATTGCAGTTCTTAGCTACCTCGCTAAGTTTTGTGTCGATTCAACATATGCTTATATGCTAAGCAGCTTATTAATTGCTGCTAACTATTTACATAGGCCTTTCGATGTTCAAAATTATTGCTGGCGTTATCTTATCTTTAGTAGTTCTTTTTGGCGCATCTGTAGTGATTGCAAGCTATCAGTTCACTACCCAACAAGATCCTAATGCTAAAGGAGAGCACTATACTACCAGCGAGGTTCTGTTCTCAGCTCTTAGTTAGTACCATAATAGCTCCCCAGCGCCTAGCGATTTACACAAATCTTTTAATTAAGGCGCTGGGTAAATTCTTCCCTCCTTTTCTCCTCTCACTCCTTATAAAACGCCATTTGTCTTTTTTATTTATTAAATTTTTTAAAAAAATGGTGTATTTATCTTTTTTGCCTTAGAATAAGCGCCTAAATTGATGCTATTTTTTATCAATCCAGTTTAACGTGGTTGATCTAATATCGCCTGTAAACTCCCACTAAATAGTTCACTGTAGTTGTTTTCATCTTTTGATGGTAATAGCGAACCGTTTTTGTAATACTCTTAGCCGTATAACCTTGCAAATTTGCTCTTTTTTTAAATCATGAGCAAAATAGGCATAGTTAAAGCATGTAACGCTAAAGTTCTTTTTCTATTCATACTCAAGCAAACTTATTCTTGCTTGTTAGTGTTATTTTTAAAGGTAGGCCCTGTGATTATGCTGCATCATAATCATGATCTAAAGACTAATAAGGACGTTTGGAAGTCTCTTACTTCTAGACGGATCTTTGCTATGTCTGAAAACCGTCACTGGGTCCAAGGATTAATTTGCTTCTTGCTCCTTGCATTATGCTCTCTTTGTTATGCACAAGACATCTCCCTAGATGAGCCTATTATTAGTACTAATGGTGTTAGCGTAGCAGAAGATAAAATTTTAAAAGAGAGCCCAAATTTAGATTACGAACGGGAGCTCTTAGCTCAACACGCTCAGGTAGTAGCCAACTACAATGAAAACTATGGCGAACTAGGACAGCCTAAACAACCAGCCAACAAAAGTGAGCCTTGTATTATCAAGTCTGACATTTTAGATAGTGTCCTATCTCCTAATAGCATGGTCTTTTGGGAAGGCTCATGCGTCAACGATCAAGCTGACGGCTTTGGCCGTGTTTATGTGATCTCTTCTGGTCGTAAGACTTTTGAGATGCTAACTAACTTCCATGCAGAAGAGCCTGACTACACTACTACCTACTACACCAAGAATACCAAAATTGACTCTCGTACTGTCTACTTCTATGGTAAAACCAATCGTTTCCAAAGTAGTGGTATCTTAATTACTCAAAGCCGTGTTGACAACGATCTCTTAGTAGGCATGCAAACAGTAGATAAGCTCAATTTAATCACCTATCAAAAAGAGACCTCAAAGAACTCTAAATATGTCCTTAATATCAAGGACTATGGTAACTTCATACACTTTATTCACGACTTAATCCATACTCCTTATCGCTCTTTGGCGATGTCTTATCGCCTCACTAACCGTGCTAATGGCGCTAATTTAGGCTATAGCTTTACTGGACACAATGATGGTTCGTTAACAGGCAATTATATAGATAAGAACAATAACAGTGTTAGTGCCAATATTCCATCTGACGTCTTAGACCACATCATCAATGTTAACAATGATATTGATGTCAATGTTGAGGGCACTTTAAAGAATGTGATTGAATCCGTTCCTGTGGTTAATGCTTATAAAAATGTAGTATGCAATGAGTCTTATCAAAACCCAACTTGCACCAAGATGAAGTGTAAAGAGATCTGTGACCTTAATAAAGAGATCACCCCAGATACTCCTGAAGTTAAAGAACTCTTATTACGCTTAGTTGATCACCACAACAACAAGCCGCTAATTGCCTATATCAACAAGGCCAAGAGCTTAGGCACAGCAGAAGGACTACAAAATAGTTACGCTGACCATAAAGACGCACTTATCCAAGATACTAGCACTATAGGTACTATTGAAAATGCTTATGACTCAGGCACTGATATCTCCCAACCATTATCTATGGGGACTGTAAATCAAAATGGTATGTCTTTTGGCAATCAAGTTGATGCAGACAGCGCTGTACGAGATCAACTCTATCAAGCACAAGGTCCAAGCATGGTTGATGATGAGTTTACCAAGCAGATCCGTCAAGAACAAAAGCGTGCTCAAATACAAAACCAACAAGCTAATAAAATTCGTCCTATCGATCCTTTATCTAAAGAAGAGCAGGCTCAAATGCGTGCTCAGCTCCAAGCTAAAATCAACAAAGAGCGAGCCTTACGTAAGGCACAAGAAGCTGAAGAGCGACGTCATGCTCGCGAATTACGTCAAGACATTATTGAGGCGCAACGCGCCGATGATCGCTATAACGATCCAGTACCTATCATTGACTATAGTCAGGTTGATGAAGGTCCAATGCCTTATTAAAAAACTAACGCCCTGCACTGTGCAGGGCGTTTATCTTTTTGGTGCAACAAACTAGCATTTGCACCATAACAACACACTCATTCTCTCTTTTAGCTAATTTAGGTAATAATGAACAATTGTGGGCTCGCATTAAGAGCCAATTACCAGCTTTTATTTTGAGGATTCGTGGCATGAGCTTTACTAGCAAAGTAGTAGTTCCTGAGGGTGAGAAGATTACACTTGATAGCACTGGCAAGCTGCAAGTACCTAATAATCCTATTATTCCTTTTATTCGTGGTGATGGTATTGGTGCTGATATTACCCCTGTCATGCATGAAGTCGTTAATGCTGCCGTAGCTAAGGCTTATGACCAGCACAAGAAGATCTCTTGGATGGAGATTTATGCAGGTGGTCGTTCTTGTGAAGTCTATGGTGAGTATGTCTATTTGCCAGATGAGACTATGGAGTTTATCAAGGACTACCATGTAGCCATCAAAGGGCCTTTAACTACTCCAGTAGGTGGAGGCATCCGCTCTTTAAACGTAGCTATGCGTCAAGGCTTAGATCTCTATATCTGTCTCCGTCCAGTACGCTACTTCAAAGGCACTCCAAGCCCTGTTAAGCATCCAGAGCTAACTGACACTATTATCTTCCGTGAAAATGCTGAAGACATTTATGCAGGTATTGAGTGGGAAGCTGATAGCGATGGAGCTCGTCAGATGATCGATTTCTTGCAGAACACTATGGGAGTTAAGAAACTCCGTTATAGTGATCACTGCGGTATTGGTGTCAAGCCAATGAGTAAACAAGGTACTGAGCGTTTAATCCGTGCTGCTATCAACTATGCTATTGATCATGACCGTAAGAGCGTCACTATTGTCCACAAAGGCAATATTATGAAGTTCACTGAAGGTGGCTTTAAGAAGTGGGGCTATGAATTAGCTGAACGTGAGTTTGGCGCTAAAGCTGACGAGAATGGCGTAATTTCTTTTGCCAACCCAAATACTGGTCGTCAAATTGTTATTAAAGATGTTATTGCTGATGCCTTCTTACAAAACATTCTCCTTTATCCTGCTGACTACGATGTAGTTGCAGCCATGAACTTAAATGGCGACTACATCTCTGATGCTCTTGCTGCTATTGTAGGTGGTATTGGTATTGCCCCAGGTGCCAACATTGGTAGTGAAGCGGCTATCTTTGAAGCTACCCATGGCACTGCTCCTACTATTGCAGGTCAAGGTATTGCTAACCCAGGCTCCATTATCCTTTCAGCTGAGCTCATGTTACGTCACTTGGGCTGGAACGAAGCTGCTGATCTTATTATTAAGGGTATGGAAGGTGCTATTGGCGCAGGTCAAGTTACCTCTGATTTTGCATCTCATATGGACAATGCTACCGCCTTAAGCTCTTCTGACTTTGGCAAGTCTATTATTGCTCATATGTAATAGTACTAAAAAGCTAAATGCTCACAAAAAAGCCTACCTTGTTAACAAGGCGGGCTTTTTTACTTTTAGAGCATAGTTTTTGTGTACTACAAAAAAGCGCTTATCTTTGGTAGAATCTCAAGTTCGATATACTCTATGGCCCTAGCCATATATGTTGCACTTTTTATCATTCGAGGCCCAAAAATGGCAGAGCGTTTTAAGCCTAATTTAACCGTTGCACTCATTATTGAACATGAGGGCCGTTTCTTAATGGTAGAAGAATACCAAGAAACTGGTGACTTATGCTTTGGAACTATCGCAGGTCACGTTGAAGCTCGTGAGAGTATTATTGAAGCCGCGCTCCGTGAAGGTCTTGAAGAATGTGGTTGCGAAATTGAGCTAGACCATTTAGTAGGAGTCTATGACTACGTCAAGGACTATGAGACTATCTTGCGCTTTACCTTTAAAGCTCACTTAAAAGAAGGCAACCCTGACTTAGTTAAAATAAACGATCCTGATGGTGATATCGTAGCTATCAAGTGGTTAACTAAAGACGAAATCTTTGCTGGCAAGGATCTATGGCGTACTCGCCTGATTGGCCCTAACTTTGAAGATTACTTCAAAGGCCAAGCTATTCCTCTTTCATTTATTACTACTGTACGTCCTTAAAGATCATGTCTAACTCTCTTTTTAGCCCCAACCATCAATTCATTAGCGCCATTCCTTATGAGCAGCTACAAGGCAAACATGTAGTAGTAGGTGTTTCAGGTGGTGTTGATTCCTCTCTATCTGCCGCTTTATTAAAAGAAGCAGGTATGAAGGTTACTGCCTTATTCATGAAGAATTGGGAAGAAGATGATACTGATAGCTATTGTTCTGCTGCTCAAGATCGTAATGATGCCCAACAAGTATGTGATACCTTAGGAATTGAGCTTAAGACCATCAACTTTGCTGCCGAATATTGGGATCGCGTCTTTGAAAACTTCCTTAGTGAATATCGAGCAGGACGCACTCCTAACCCTGATATTTTATGCAATAAAGAGATTAAGTTTAAAGCATTTTTAGACTATGCTCTAGAAGATCTTAATGCTGACTTTATTGCCACTGGTCACTATTGTTTAAGAAGCTTTGATCACGGTATTGATGGCCCTGCTCACCTACTCCGTGGTTTTGATAGCAATAAAGACCAAAGTTATTTCCTTCACGCCATTGGACCAAATAAGCTACATAAGGTTTTATTCCCTGTAGGTCATATTCAAAAACCTCAGGTAAGAGCCATGGCAGAAGAGCGCGGATTGGTTACTGCACGTAAAAAAGACAGTACTGGCATTTGCTTTATTGGCGAAAAGCGTTTTGGCCAATTTTTACATCAGTACTTACCAGACGCCTCTACTCCTGGTCCTATTATCTCTACTGATAATAAGGTAGTAGGAGAGCATCCTGGACTTATGTATTGCACTATTGGGCAGAGAAAAGGTCTCCACATTGGTGGCTCTGCTGAAGGCACAGGCGAGGCCTGGTATGTAGTTGATAAAGATATGAGACGCAATGCTCTTATCGTCGCCCAAGGTCACAATCACCCTGCTCTTTATAGCAAGGGCTTATGGGCCAGCTCTGATACTTGGATTGTAGGAAAGCCTGATACTCCTTTAACATGCACCTGTAAGGTTCGCTATCGTCAGCCTGATGTCAAGTGCACTTTAGAGTGCGTGGAACACTCTTTAAATCAAGAAGAGCCACGTCTGATGCTCAAGGTTACCTTTGACGAGCCAGTATCAGCTGTTGCACCTGGACAGTCAGTAGTATTCTACAATGGCCAGGACTGTTTAGGTGGTGCCATTATCGAGGCTCCCATTAAGTAATATATGATTTGGAAGATTTGTTATGGCAAATATTACTTACTCTGAAACTATTTCTTTGGCGGCCCTGTTCCAATCAGCTGCTCAGATTCAACGTATTGCCCGTTTTGGAGCCATTGATGAACAAGCCATTGCTCCTTTAATGCGTGCCTTAGTGATCACCGATCCTGATTTAATTGAAGATATCTATGCTCCAAAGAAGCTCTTACCTGGCTTAAATCAGCTCTTAACTTCTTTATATCCTAAAGAAGCTACTCAGCCTAAAAATGCCGAGCTTATCAAAATTGCTTTTAATATCATTAGCTTGGAAAGCAATTTAGAAAAACAAGAGCCAATCTTAAACCAATTAGATCGTGAAGTTGATATCTTACGTGAGGATGTTTTAAAAATTCATCCTAACTATGAAATAGCTGATACCCCTATCTTACTTGACTATGAGGTTATCAAGCTCTATTCCAAGATCTATAGTAACTTAATTAGCCCTAACTTCCCTAAACTCATTATTTATGGTGAGCAAAGCTACTTAAGTCGCACCGAGTTTCAAGAGATGATCCGTGCCTTATTACTCTCTGGCATTCGTGCCAGCTTACTCTGGCACCAAATTGGCGGTAAGCGCTATTCTTTAATGTTCCGTTACAAGGAAATTATTGACTGCGCCCGTCAGATCATTGCTGACAATAATTAAGATTAAATTTGAGGCCCCAAATAACTTGGGGCTTTTATGTTAGTTAAGCGCATCCTGTGCACTTTCTTCTTTCTATTTTTGAGGTTAAGTTATGCAATTATCGCCTATTACTGCGATTTCACCACTTGATGGTCGCTATGAATCTAAGGTTCAAGAGCTGCGTGCCATTTTTTCAGAATATGGTTTGATGCGCTTTAGAGTCCAAGTAGAGCTCACTTGGCTCAAGATGTTAGCTGCCTGCCCACAAATCAAGGAAGTTCCTCAATTCTCTGAGGAGGCCATTGCTTTTATCGACAATATCATTGCTAACTTCTCTATCGAAGATGCTCAAGACATCAAGCGTCGTGAAGCTGTTACCAACCATGATGTTAAAGCTGTTGAGTACTTCTTAAAGGACAAGACCTCCGCTAATGCAGAGATTGCAAAGGTTAAAGAGTTCATTCACTTTGCCTGCACCTCTGAGGATATCAACAATAACTCCCACGCACTCATGCTCAAGACCGCTCGTGAGGAGGTGATCTTACCTTTATGCGATAAGTTAATCGCAGAGATCACCCGTTTAGCTCATGAGTACGTAAACTTACCTTTATTAGCTCGTACCCACGGTCAGCCAGCCTCCCCTACCACCTTAGGTAAGGAAATGGCTAACGTAGCTTATCGTTTACGTCGTCAGCGTGAGCAGATCGCCAATGTCCAAATCTTAGGCAAGATCAATGGTGCTGTAGGTAACTACAATGCTCACTACTCTGCTTATCCAGAGGTTGATTGGCCAACTTTAGCTCAAGGCTTTGAGCAATCTTTAGGCTTAACCTTCAACCCATTTACTACTCAGATCGAGCCACACGACTATATCGCTGAGTTATTCAACGCTATTGAGCGCTTCAATACCATCGTCTTAGACTTTGACCGTGACATCTGGGGTTATATCTCCTATGGCACCTTCACTCAAAAGACCATTGCAGGTGAAATTGGTTCTTCTACCATGCCACACAAAGTCAACCCAATTGACTTTGAAAATTCTGAGGGTAACTTAGGTTTAGCTAACGCTATCTTCTCCCACTTAGCTAACAAGCTCCCAGTATCTCGCTTCCAGCGTGATTTAACTGACTCTACCGTATTAAGAAACTTAGGCGTAGCTTGCGGCTACTCTATCTTAGCTTGGAAGAGCACCTTAAAGGGCATTTCTAAGTTACAAGCTAACGAAGCTCACGTACGTGACGAGCTCAACCATAATTGGGAAGTTTTAGCTGAGCCATATCAGACTGTAATGCGTCGTTATGGTATTGCTAACCCATACGAAAAGCTCAAGGAGCTCACTCGTGGTCGTGAAGTTAACAAGGAAACCATGTTGAACTTCATCGATACCTTAGAGATCCCTGAGGAGGCTAAGGAGCAATTACGCAAGTTGACTCCTGAGACCTATATTGGTATTGCAGACAAAATCACTGCTACCTTATAAGATAGGTTTAAACTGTAAAGCTTAAATCTCATTAACAAGCCTGAGATATAAGAGCACTTGCTCTCATTTCTCAGGCTTTGGTGTGCCCAGGCTAAAGATTTTTCTTAGACAAGATCTTTAGCCAGGACGCATCAGAGCAAGACAAGAACTGACGGGCATGCTAGCAATGCGCTAGTAATGATGCTAACACTAGCTAAGAGCACCTAGCCGCTGCCGCCGCTATTATCAATAGCGCCTTTTCATAGACAAAGCTCTTAGGCAATCACGGGCCTTCAAGAGACTTTTATCCTTAAATCTGTCTTGCCCTTATCATGATGCTTTTTTTTAAAAACCCAACTTGCAGCTGAGCGAGGCCAATTTTGAGCCCAACACGCGAACGTTATTTTGAATGGATCTTAGTAGGTCTAATTCTAGTTATGGGCAGCTTACTCTTTTATCAAGCTCTCCCATTTTTAAACGGCACCTTAGGTGCTATTACCCTTTATATCTTGCTCCGCAGAGTTAATGTACTCTTAGCAGCACGATTTTCCCCTAAATTAGCTCCATGGATCATCACTATAGCCGTCACGATCTTCGTGATGCTACCATTGTCGATCTTCTTATGGTACCTTATTGACTTAGTGCAAAGTGTCAACTTTGATGTCCAAGTTATTATCAAGAAGTTTACTGACACCATTCGCTATTTGGAGCGTACTACACAGTTACAAATAGTTTCGGAAAAGTCAGTAGCCTTTATTACCGCTAAGGGATCTGCATTTATCAATATGCTCATGAGCGGCATTAACAATGCAGCGATCAACCTCTTTACTACCATCTTGCTCTTATTTTTCTTATTAGCAGGTGGCACTAGTATGGAGCGATCTATTGCTCGTTGTTTACCTTTTTCTGATGATAACAAGCACACTATTATCACCAAGGTCAGCACCATTGTGCGCTCTAACGCCATTGGTATTCCATTATTAGCCTTAATTCAAGGTGCAGTAGCGGCTGTAGGTTATTGGCTATGTGGAGTGAACAATCCTATTGAGTTTGGCGCTTTAACAGGTTTTGCCTCCATGATCCCTATTGTGGGATCTATGTTGGTATGGATTCCTTTAGCTTTTGTTCAGTACTTTGAACAAGGTACGATGGCAGCTGTTTATGTAGCTGTTTATGGCGTTCTCATTATCTCTCAGTGTGATAATGTGCTACGTATGTTTATGCAAAAGCGCATGGCCAACACCCATCCTTTAATTACTATCTTCGGTGTCATTGCAGGTCTTCCGCTTTTTGGTTTCATGGGCTTAATCTTTGGTCCACTATTAGTGGCCATGTTCTTATTGTTCCTTGAGATGTTTACTAAGCAATATATTGTAGGCACCACATTAGAACAAAGCTCCTCAGGTAAGGTTCGCAAGCATGAGCACCGCACAGAGCGTCATAATGTAGATAAGAACAAAAAAGAACCAGCTACCTCAACACCTAACTACTTACCTAAAAAGGGCCAAGCAGTTAAGAGTTCAGATCCAAGCAAGGAAAAACGCGCTTTAAGTACTAATAATAAGGCAACTCAAGTCACTAATGCTCCAAAAGCAAGTAAAGCTACTTCTAATGCCAATAATCTTGCTAAAGCAACCAAGAGCGCTCCTACTACCAAGTCTGAGAGCGTAAAAGGCAAGAATAAAGAGGACTTTAAGAGCGCAAAGGCTGAACACAAACAAAATAAGCGTGAGGCTGCTAAGATCCGCGCTCATGAGGAGCAATTAGCACAAGATAGAGCTTTAGCTCATAAAGCCTTATCGTTAGATAATAATGAGCGTCAGCCTATTAATCTGGCTAATCATATTAAAGACGATACACCAGGTAAGAACTTAGTAGCTCGTGCTGTATCTCAGGCAATAAACTCTTTTGATAAGTTTGATGACTTAGACAACAACATGGCCTTTGGTGGAGGAGAGCTCTTTAAAGATGACTTCCTTACTGATACTACTAAGGACAATATCGCCAAGAAGAAGAGCGAGCGACGTAACTCTAATCAAAAGAAAGACGAACATCGACCTCCTAAGAGTGCCAAGCTCTTAAAAGAGCGCCCTCATGGAAAGAAAAATGAACGTGTAGCTAAAGGTGAGCGGAACAACCATAAAAAGGGCCGTCGCGACCACTTAGACTATCAAGTAACACGTCGCGCTCACACTAAAGAAGAACTAATGCTGCGTACTGTAGTATCTCACCAGTATGGCAACTTTGACTTGAATAAGGGCAGTTCTGGTCTTAAGACTCAGCTTGTCTCTATGCACACAGCTAAGGGAACAATACGTACTGAACAGTCACAGCCACGTCGTCGCCCTAGCAAGCGTCGTCCTTACCATCATTAAGGACTAGAGCTTAAAATCTCACAAAAGCCAGCCTCTATGCACATTGCTAGTGCATAAGCTGGCTTTTTTTATCAAAAATTAACGAGAATCCCAACGCCTACGCTGAGGCAAGACGGGGAGATAGCTCGCGTACTTTAAATATAGACTAATGATCTTCTGGCTACGATTTTGCATTCCTTAGCAGGGAATTTTTTTCTTGCCTTGACCAAAAGCGCGATAGTATCGTCCTTTTGTTATCTGGCCTGTTAATACCAACCTCTTACTTTTGTATATAAAGATACATATAGACAGAAAAAGTTATGCTCAAGCGAACAGGCTCTAACTTTAATTTGAACTCAAAAAATTTTTTGCCCAAAAGTCTACAAATTTAACTTTTAATCATATCTATATATGATTGATATCGCATTTTTACAGCGATATTAGGAATACTCAAAGTGTACGTAATATCTTTCGATACATTGAGCTATAATCCCTTAAATATGCTGTTTTAAGCAAAATCCTTGTCTAAAAGAGTATGAAGCTTGCGTAAACCTACAATTACCTTTATTGATACTAGTTGCGATAGATGTCAAGCATTTTGACGGTAAAATTCAATTTTTTGAGCCTAATAAAATATTGTTGCTACAGGCTGATTTAGGGACCGCTTCTATAAAAGCGGCCCAAGGTCGCTAAAGCGACCTGAATCTCGGTTCGATGCGCTCCTTTGCAAGGAGCTGCAACCTCACCTTCGATTGCCGATAGTCTTAATCAAAAGACATCACTACTGAGGCTTATTATTTGAATGGGCACAGAATAGTATAAACAGCCAGCAGCTAATAGGTATGAGCAGACTGTAGGCTATGAAACCGAAGTTTTAAGCTTCGTACTGAAAATGAGCTTAGCTCATTTTAGGATGGAGTTGTTGACTAAAGATTGAACCAGGACACTGACTTAACAAGTAGTTAGGGGTACAATTAATAGCTGTTTGAGCTATTTTTTTTAACTAGCTCACCTTTTTGCTTTTTAGTTATCTATGCTTAAAGAGCTCTCTAGCTATAATCATGTGCAAGTTATAGCTACTTTTATATAAGCTATATAAGATACAACTCAAAACACAATCAAGCAAAATATCTAAATAAGCTGAGCTCATTTTGATGGTTAAAGCTTA
>Peterbilt_p1__coassemble_464_pt1 | contig 22796 bp, 17 predicted proteins | sample Peterbilt_p1__metabat2_low_PE_002 | metagenome-assembled genome bin Peterbilt_p1
CGAGAGTAGGTCATCGCCAGGCTTGATATTCTAAGATAACAAGGCCCCTTGAGAAAACTCAAGGGGCCTTGTTGCATTTGGCTGCTTAAAAAAGCGCTCTTTATTAGAGCGCTATAGTTTTAATAATGTGGTGGTGGAGTTTCTTCACTTAAAGGACGCACCGCATCAGGTTGTTCTTGCATAGAAGCTAAATATTTAATTTGGCGCTCAACCTTATCAATACGCAACATTAAATCATCAAGATAGCGGTTATTATCGTCTAAAGTGCTTTCTAGCCAAGCAATGCGTTCTTGCATGCGTTCATTATCTTGCTCTAAGCGTGCACAGCGTTCACTAAGCGCTTCGTAGCTCTCATTAGTACTCATGTCCTGCCCTTACTATAAATTTATCTGGTGCCTATGCTACCTACAATAGACTCAATAGTACAGTTATAATAGAAAGATAGGTGTGATTTAGTAATTAAGAAGGTTGCTAATATGGCAGTTGAAATGGTCGATATCATTAATCGTGATGATGAAGTTGTGCAAACTATACCTCGCTCTCTAATGCGTGCTCAGCATCTGCCTCATCGTGCTACCTATGTAGTAGTAGTGGATAATGCAGGTCGTATCTTAGTTGAGTTAAGAACTTTGAGCAAAGACTATGCCCCAGGCGTTTTTGATGCCTGTGTGGGAGGTGTAGTGCAAAGTGGTGAAGATATTGACCATAGCGCTAAGCGTGAGCTGCTTGAGGAAGTGGGTATTGATGTAAACAGCAATCCTCATTTAAAGTTTACCAAGCTAGGCAAGTTATGCATTCCTCATGCTATTAGTGAAGGCTTTACTATGGCCTATTTGTACTTGTGCCAAGGTGATTGCATTACTACTCGTCAAGCAAGCGAGGTCAGTGGCATTATGATGCTCAGTTATGAAGAGCTTCTCTTACTCAAAGATCAATGTGCTCGTGATAGCTTTATTGCCTTTGAAGAGATATATAATCTAGCTCATGAGCAGCACTTATTGTAAAAAGCTTTCATTTAGGTGATGTCCTGAGTGCTTTAGAATTAAAAAGGCGCTTAATGTTAAGCGCCTTTGTCTCGTCTGATTGTTGTTTTTAGGATTCTTACTCTTGATTTTCTAAGAGACGATGGTGGAGGAGTGCTAATACTTCAACAGCCTCATCTTCACCTACTAAGAAGCATAAGTTATGGGAAGAGGCACCATAGCAAATCATACGTACTGCATAGCTTTCAATAGCAGAGAAGACTTCAGCAGTGATATGAGAAGAGCGTGCCATGTTATTACCGATAACAGCTACTAATGCTAAGCCACTTTCTACCTTAACGTGGCAGAATTCTCTCAGCTCATGATAGAGAGCCTCAGGAATATTAGAGCGTCCAGAGGTCTGAGAGCCTGCATCTAAGGTAATAGCAATAGAAACTTCAGAAGTTGATACCAAATCAACTGAGAGTTTGTATTTAGCAAAGATGCTAAATACTTCTGCCAAGAAGCCTGTGGCACCAACCATCTTAGGTGATGATAGTACGATTAAAGTCTGGTTCTTGCGTAAAGCTACAGCGCGGAAAGCAGGTGAGAAGTCTGTAGCAGGTCTAACCCAAGTACCGCCTTTTTCTGGCTCTTTGCTTGAGCCTACATAAACAGGAATACCACAACGTACAGCTGGCACTAAGGTTGATGGGTGCAAAATCTTAGCACCAAAGGTAGCCATCTCAGCTGCTTCAAGGTAGGTTAGCTCAGAAATAGGAGTTGCTTGTGGTACTAAACGTGGGTCAGTAGTGTAAACACCTGGCACGTCAGTCCAAATGGAAATAGTCTTAGCATGGCAGGCCTCACCTAAAAGGGCTGCAGAGTAATCAGAGCCACCACGACCTAAAGTAGTAGTCTGTCCACTAGAGTCAGCACCGATAAAGCCTTGAGTTACTACAATGGTATCTTCTCTATCTAAGATCGGCTGGAGTAATTGCTTGCTCAAAGAGGAAATAACTTCCACTAAGGCTACAGCCTTGCCATAGGTCGAGTCAGTGCGCATTACCTGACGTACATCAAAACATTCAGCCTTAAATCCTGACTGCTTAAAGAGCTCAGTAATGAGATAAGATGACATGAGCTCGCCATGAGAGACTAAACGATCAGTGATCATATCAGTACGAGTCATGGTTGCTTGGACAGCTAAGTCACGTACTACACTTAAGTAATCGTTGATAACAGCTTCGTGCTTGGCACTATCTGGCAGTTTATCGAAAATAGCTTTATGAATAGCAAAAACTTTAGCAATGATTTCCTCACGCTCAGTAGTATCGTGAGCACCAGAGGCTAATTCAACTAAAAGATTGGTTACGCCAGCACAGGCACTGACAACAACAAGTTTGGTGTTTGGATTTTGAGTAACAACACCAACACACTTGCTCATGGCCTCGTAGTTTGCAACTGAGGTACCACCAAATTTTGCGATATCAAGGTTTTGCATAGCTATTTTGTTCTTCTAACTGTTGTATAAAAGGTTCGCCATATCATTCAACATAGCTTAATGTCTCTAGGACTAATTGAAAGGGGTGATCTCATATTAGGCGGCAGCTAAAACGCTTGCAAGAGCTAAAAAATAGCGCACTTTTATTGCGCAAATTTATCGTCCTTAAGGATAAAGCTCCATCCAGTGTACTGTAGTAGTAGCAGATGCGATAAATAGTACCTTTGGTACTTTAAGTTTTAGCACTATTATTGTGCGTATCATATTATAGCGTCAATGACTATGGTTAAAATGGTGCAAAATTTTTTTAGCTAGATCTCATTTAAGCGCTGTTATGGGCATTTTGAAGCAGTAAAAAAGCCTCAGTATAAGAGTTGTACTGAGGCTTCTTAAATAAGTTGGCTAAAAATTATTGTTTGACATCAAACTTGTAACAAGGGACATAGTCTTTTTGTGAGAGTAAGATACGTCCTTGGTTAATAAAGTCAGTCATAAGCTTACCCATGTATCCAATAATGTCCTTGTCACCATGGAGTAAGAATGGGCCCTTTTCACTAACTTGCTTAATACCATATTCTTTAACATTACCAGTTACGATACCAGAGAAAGCGCGACGTAAGTTAGCAGCTAAGAGGTAAGGCTCTTGGTCTTTAGATAAGTTTAATTGCGCCATGCTCTTATGGTTAACATCAAATGGCACTTGGAGCTCTGCTGGGATATATAAAGACCAGTTATAGCAATAGGACTCATGAATTAAAGTACGATGATCTAAGATAGTAGATAGACCATCTGCTACTTGATCAGCTACTTCTTGAGGATTGCCGATAATAATCTTATAGTGACGACGAATTTCCTCACCAAAGCAGTGGACTAAAAATTCATCAATAGCTTCAAAGTAGACCTTGTTATGCTCATCACCCGTTAAGATAATAGGCACAGGATTGTGTCTGTTCTCTTGGCATAGTTTAATACCTAAGATATAGAGCAATTCTTCGGCAGTACCAGGGCCACCAGGGAAGACAAGTAATACATGACCTAAGCGGACAAAAGCCTCTAAACGCTTTTCAATATCAGGCATGATTACAAGGTTAGAGACAAAAGGATTTGGCGGTTCAGCAGCAATAATCGATGGCTCAGTTAGACCAATACGCTCGCAGCTTTGAGCATTATCTTGGAAAGCATGACCTTCTAAAGAACCACGCATTGGAGCTTCCATAATTCCAGGACCGCAGCCAGTGCAAATATCAATACCGCGTAAGCCTAAAGCCTTACCTACCTGATAGGCATATTTGTACTCATCATCAGAAATAGAGTGTCCACCCCAGCACACAGCAATATTAGGAGCATTATCAGGCTTTACAGCATGAGCTGAGCGCAAGATACGGAAGATGTCATTGGTAATAATGCACTGTCGATCAGCATCGCACAGATCAGAATTATCTTGGGTAACAGTACCAATTTGGACAATGTCTCGTAACACTGAGTACAAGTGTTTTTGCAAGGTCTTAATTACTTGACCTTGGACAATAGCTGATTGTGGTGGGTTAATGAGCTCTAGTTTTAAGCCGCGCTCATTGCGCACTACATTAATTTCAAAGGACTGATAGTTATCTAATAATTCCTTGGAGTTATCAGTCAAGTTGCCGCTGTTTAATACTGCTAAGGAGCAATTACGATAGAGATCGTATAGTTCTCCTTGCGACTTTAAAGAAATAAGGTCGGCCTCAAGCTGAGTGAGCAGAGCCATAGCGCCTGATGGCCATACAACCTGAATACTCATAGGTCCCCACTTACTGCCTTATTAGGCAGAGTTAAAAATACTAAGATGGAGCCAAGAGATGATGTGGCAGATAAGAGCTCTCTTGGCTCTTATGTTGTTCGTTAAAAACTACATCTTAGCTTAGCTTTGTAATTAGTAAGTGACAAAAAAGTTAAACTTGTCGCAAAACGCCTATTTTGTTGTAAAAGTTGTGAGCTAAGGCACTAAAGTGCCTTGATGGACACTAAATAAATCTAATTTGTAAATTTAGAGTGAACTCATATGTATCATGGGGAGTTTTTGTAAGTTCTAACATATGATACCTAGAGCTAGAGGGGCTTTCGAGTTTTAGGTTGTTAAATAAGTATGTGTTAAGTTGCTCTTGATTATAGAGATTATCTAGTAAGCTAATGTCTCCTTGCCTATTAACAACTAAAATTCCAGCAAAAGGCTGTTTATTACCTAATGATAAAGGTTCTTTACTAGGCATAAAGTTAAAGACAATTCGACTTAGAAATCTCTGTACAATGTTTTCATAAATTGGATAACTGGAACTATCAATATTAAGCGGATTAGATTTAGCCAGTAGCTTAATGAGATTTACAATGCGGCCTTCTTTGTGTACATAGAATAATAGTAGTGCATTAGCGAGAACCTTATCTAGATTGCTATCAATCATAAGTAGGTTATTCTTAAAAGCATCTGAATCAACTTTTTTAAAGGCAATACGCCCACCAAGTGAATGTATAAGACTTAATCGATCTTGTAATTTAGTTCGTGTTTGAATCTTGTTTACCTGCTTTACTTGATCTTCATTGAGACCTTTCACTTGGTATCTAAAATTAGTATGACTACTGGCATTTAATAAGGTAGCAGATGCCTTAATATTGGACTTAATACTGTAAGATAATAATGGGGTAATGTTGCCTGAGTTATCATAAACTTTGCCAGATAAATCACTCTTACTAAAACTGCTAGCTTTAGTAAGAGAGAAGTCATGTTTTTGGGCAAAAAGTTCAATATCATCAATGGCAAAGGTTGTTTCATTACTATTAGTTATTATGTTAAATAGCAATTTAGAAATACGATTGAACTCAGAAGAGTCAATTTTGCTAGGGTAGAATGATTTTTCTGATAGATCGCTATAGCTGTTTCTCAATAGGCAGTTAATCTTAAAGTGACCTAAAGAGTTAATTAATGATGCGTCTTTAATGTTAAAGTAGCCATCAGCTAAGCTTTGCAAAAAGACATAAATCTCACTCCACTCTCCTTTATTGTAAGTTCTAGCCATTTAGTACCTCATCTAAAATAGCATTCATATGCTGTGCCAAGCTCTCAATCACACCAATACATACTGAGTTGCCAAATTGCTTGTACTGCTGTGTTTCACTTACTCCTTTCGGGAAAGAGAAGTGATCGTATCCATGTTCATCTACAAAGGCATAGTTAATGAAACCTTGGAGCTTGCCCCATTCACGCGGACTCATAAAGCGAATACCTTGATCGTTTAAAGGAGTTTTCTTATGGGGAACAACCATGCCTGCTATACCTTCTTGAGGATCAAAGACTAAATTGCGCTCTTTACCTGAGCCTCCTGTAGCTAAGATAGTATTAGCAATAGGGTGTTCAATACCTAGGGCATTAACAATTTCAAGGCCAAAACCATGGCCTAGCGCTTGGTGTCTTTGAATATGGTTTTCTAGAGTTTGTAGTCCGCCTTGAGAGAGGTAGTATTTAGGATCATTGTGAAACTCTAAAAGATCATTGAGATCATGATAAAGATGTAAATCCTGCCTTTTAGTAGGTAGAGCTAAGAGCTCATAATCTTGAGGCAAGAGATCTGCTCTAAATCCCATTAAGTAGGTGCGCTTGCGCTTTTGGGGAAAACCAAAGTTTTGAGCAGAGCGTAAGATAGCACTGCGCTCATAGCTAATAGAGCCATCTTGATTATTTGCTACTCCAATAATGCGATAGCCAAGCTCTTGGGTGAGGATTTGCAAAATCGTTTTGATAGTTTGGCCTTTATTATGAGTAGTAAGCCCCTCAACATTTTCTAATAAGAAAGCCTTAGGTCGGCTTAAAGATAGAATGTCAGCAATATCAAAAAACAAGGTACCTCGGGTGGTATCTTTAAAACCTAATTTTAGTCCTGCATGGCTAAAGGCCTGACAAGGAAAGCCTGCTAAGAGTACATCATAGTTTAATGAGGCTGCCTGAGCTTTAAACTCAGGTGAACTGATATCGTTGAAAGGATTTTCGTGATAGAGATGTTCGTAGGTGAGGCAGGCGTACTTATCGATTTCAGCTGAGAGCACGCATTGAAAGCGTTTGGTGAGCTCAAAACCACGTCTAATTCCGCCAATGCCAGCACACAAATCAATACAAGTATATTGGCTCATCACAATACCTTTATGCAAATTTTAGCTACATACATTATTAAGATATATAATTATACATCTTTATCTTTAATAAAGACAGAAATAAACTTGACTTGTGATCAAAATATATTGAAATGAATAACTGTTGTTCAGCTGTATATTTTATTTAAGGTAAGATGATGCTCCCTTGGGAGCATCATAATTATTGGCGTGGGGTGCGGATAGGATGGTCAAATATGGCCATGTTAGAGCGCACAGGAGAGATATCGATACCGCCTCTACGGGTAAAACAGGCAGTTACGGTAAGCTCATCAGGTTTTAAGATATTGGTAATATCAGTAAAGATGCGCTCTACGCATTGCTCATGGAAACCTTGGTGGCGACGGAAAGATACTAAGTAAGCAAGAAGAGAGCAATGATCAATCTTGGCACCTACATAGCTAATCTCAATACTGGCATAGTCAGGTTGTCCAGTAACAGGACAACGTGATCTAAAGATATTAGTATTAAGGCTCTCGCAAATACGCGGTCCATTGTCCATGAGCTTGAGGAGCTCAGGAGTTACTTCATAGTTCTTAAACTTAAGCTCTTGAGCGGCGCTTTCGTTTTCTAATAAAGGACTGTCAAAAGCAACTATAGGCATAGAGCGGGCGGTAATAGGGAAGAGTTTAACCTCAATAGGGGCACCTAAGAGCTCACTGAGATCTTTGGCTATAACCTTAGTAACTTCCTCTTTAGAGCTAAAGATAGTTTGGCAAAAAGATCCTAAGTAGAGCTTAAGACTTTTAGACTCTACAATAAAAGGAGAGGTACAAGGAACAGTGATAGTAGCCATGCAGCATTGAGGTAAGCCATTAGGGCTTAAGTAGGTCAGCTCATAAATACGCCAGAGATCATAGCCTTGGAAAGGAGCGACTTTAAATGATTCACGACCTTGACTACGAGCAATAGGGAATAAGATAGCTGGGTTATACTCCTCGCAATAGGTAGTATCTTTGCCCAAGAGAATTTGTTTTTGGTTACTCACGTTAGATTCCTGACCATAAGCTGGACTAAGCCAGCTTTAAATGGAGATACAGCCGCTTAGAGATCGCCTAAGCTGGCTCCTAAAATAGCAAGACTTACTAAGGCAGTAGTCTCAGTACGTAAAATGCGTGGACCTAAGGTTACACCGACAAAGCCACTTTGCGCAGCAAGTTCGATTTCCTCGGGACTAAAGCCACCTTCTGGGCCAATTAAAATACGGTACTTACCTGTTTTAGGAAGTTCACTTAATTTACAGTTAGCCCTTGGGTCTAAGGTGATATTAATAAAGCCGTCAATATCACTCTTTAAAGTAGTACCTTCAATACTATTAACTCCTTGGTGGGTTAAGACAAATTCTTTTAATGAGCTTAAAGGTTCAACTTTAGGTACGACATTACGGCCACATTGCTCACAAGCAGCAATAGCTATCTTTTGATAGCTATCAATCTTTTTGGTAGATCTTTGTTCATCGAGCTTAACGCCACAGCGCTCAGAGGTTAAGGGAATAATACGAGCAATACCTAGCTCTACTGCTTTTTGAACAGTAAAGTCCATACGGTCGCCTCTACTGATAACTTGGAGAAGCTCTATAGTAATAGGGCTTTCAACAAAGTTATCCAGTTTTTGCTCTAAGAGCGCTTCAGTCTTTTTGCCTACTTGAGTTAATGAGGCTAAGTATTCATGACCTTGACCATCAAAAAGACGAATCTTATCTCCTATTTTCAGGCGCAAGACTTTGCTTACATGGTTGGCCCCAAAGTCATCTAATAATAAAGATGCCCCTATCTCATTAGGCATTTGAGCATCATAAATTCTTGGAATACGCATAAAGATTTATTTTTTTAGCTGGCAGCTTTTGGTGACAAAGCTATTTTCATTACCTTGAACTGTTTTAATCAGCTCATTGCGGTCGCACTCAAAGTCAGTGGCAGGATACATAATGTTCCAAGCCTCATAGAGCTTGCGTTGTTGATCGGAAAGACGAATATTGTATTGCTGTGCCATATAAAGATGGGCGCGGGCGATAGGACCACGTGATTCTAGTGGAGGCTGAGCTAGCTTCTTTTTAAAGTCAACATACATGGAGCATTGGCCATATTGATTTGGCTTAGCACCCATGTCAGTAAATTGAAAGTTGCCACGATCACCATTAACCTCACCTACTGCTGGGTAGAGATTGTGTAAGTCGCCTTCCATCTCGTCAAATTTGCTATTGTTTCCGCAGTTTTTACGACCACCTTCACGCCAGCATTTAAGCTGGTGACCAAACTCCCAAGCACTCATTACATGCTCAACCTCAATACGAGCAGCGCGCTTAGGGTTCTTACGAGCCTTATAGCCACAGCTATCTAAGTCTAAAGACCAGGTAACTTTGTTCTTGGATTTCTTGTAGCTTAAATCGCAGCCACAATAGATAGTAGAAGTAGTATTGTATTTCTGATCGAGCTGATAGTAGATTTGAGGCAAGATTCTTTTAGCTTGGCTAAAGGATTCGACTGCCTGTACTGAGCTGCCAAAGAGCAGTGATGAAAGTATGAATAAGCCTAAGGCTTTTTTAGTATAACTATGCATGACAAAGTTCCTACAATAGCAAAGATGTCAGAGCTTCTATTTTAAGTTAATGGCTAAAGAGCTAGCAAGGATCACACGGGGTAATAGGCTTTTGTGCTATAGTGCTCTTTTAATGAAATCTGCCTATTTAAGGATCATCATATGCTAATTGAGTTAAAGAAAGTTGCTTGTTTTGGTGTAGCGGGAAACTTCACTGGTCACTTAGAGCAAGCTGGTGAGGATAAGGACTTTACTAAGGTCAAAACTGCTGAGGCTAATGCCCCTAAAGCTGTATTCCCAACTTATATGCCTCAAGTTGGTCCTAATACTCCTGAGTTTTTAGGTACTTTCCCTTTTGATGATTACTCTATTATCTTCCCAGAAGGTGAGCAAAAGCTGCAAATTGAGCCAGAGTGCGCCATTGTTTTTGATGTCCAGTGGCAAGACGATAAGGTAAGTGCTTTGCATCCTTTAGTTTTTGCTGCAGCTAATGACTGCTCCATTCGTAAACAAGGTGCTACCAAGATCAGTCAAAAGAAGAATTGGGGTCCAGCATCTAAGGGCTTTGCCACTAATTATTTACCTATTGATAAGTTCTCTGAAGGTGGCGTTTTAGATCGCTATCGTATTGCCTCTTTTCTGGTACGTGATGGCCAAGTTTATACCTATGGTGAAGATAGTGCAGTGAAGGACTACTCTTACTTCTATGAAAAGCTCATTGCTTGGTTAATTGACCGTCTTAATAACCAGCCTAATGAGGGACCTGCAGAAAACATTAACCTCTATTTAAATGAAGCAGGCCGTCCAGATCGTATTATGGTTTCTATTGGTGCTACTCGTTATACTGAGTATGGTAAGACCAATTTCCTACAAGTAGGTGATGATGCCTTAGTTGTACTTTATCCTGCTGATGTCTATAGCCCAGAGGAGATTATTCATCGTGCTCAGCGTGATAATCTTGAGGAAGAAGACATTTCAGTGTTGCGTCAAGAAATCATTATTCGCGGCTAACTAAGGTGATTTTTTCGCTTTAGAGTTTGCTTTAATGCTAGAATACACGCATATATATTGATTAATCAAACTAAAGCTCTTGAGAGTCTTACATTTTATTAAGGGGACTTCCAAGGGTTTTTTTTTGCTGACAACACATGCTCTATTGCTTATTGGTAAGGCTTTGCACAGATCAGTCTGGCATTAATTGCCATCATAAGCTCTTCTTTTATTAAGAAGCCTCTGTTTTATGCCCAATACTTATTACCTAAAAATTAAAGCTTCTTAAGACAAGAAAAACATTTTTATATAGAACTAAAAATGGAGAGCGCTTTCTACCCTGTTTTAAAGATAGGGAGCTCCGCGCTTTTAAAATTATGACTAATGTCCAAGACTGTAAACAAGTTGCTTTTGATTGTATTAAGAACTATGAAGATAACTCTACGGGTTACTTTCAAGATATAGTCAAACAAGCTTTATCTAACTTTTACTCTTCTTTGCTTACTGCCGAGTTTTTAGCTCACTTAGGTTATGAAAAGTCATCCAGTGCTACTAAAGAGTCTAACAATCGTCGTAATGGTTTTATTCATAAAAAGGTGAGAAGCTCTTTTGGTCCATTAGATGTTATGGTGCCACGTGATCGTGATGGCTCTTTTAGTCCTATTGCCGTACGTAAGCATTCGCGTGCTGTTACTAGCTCAGAGAGTAAAGTTTTAGCTATGTTTGCTCAAGGTATGGTAGCTGAGGATGTTAAAGTCTGTTTGCACAAGATGTATAGTTATGAGCTTTCTGAAGAGCATGTCAAAATCATTCAAGAGCGGGTCTTAAATGATATTCAGAATACTTCAGTGCGTCGTTTAAAGCCTTGCTATGCCTTTGTTAGCCTGAATAGAATAGATTTTAAGATAAAAAAGGGTTATGCATCACCTGAAAGTGAGATGTCTTTGTTCCTAGTGCAAGGTGCTGATGAGAAGGGAGAAAAGGAGATCTTGAATATCTTCTTATGCCCACCAAATAAGCGCTTGGGAGCTGTAGATCTCTTACGTAATTTGGAAGTCAGAGGGGTGAAAAATATCGTAGTGGTAATGGGAATAGGGGTGCCTATTAGTAATGAGGAGTTAGAGCAGGTCTATCCTTATTCAAGTTTGTACCAATCAGTAATCTTGCCTAAGAGTTCTATGAGCTAGTAATCATTAAGGCAAGAGTTCTACAAATCTCTTGCCTTAATGGAATGGCTTTAATCCTCTGTGCTTGCACAGTGGTTTTTGCCAATATATTTATAACTCCATTTCTATGAGAGATGCAGATTAAGATGGAGTGCAAATATTTACTTCAATAAAAATCCCCATCCTAATTTAGGATGAGGATTGAGCCCATTCTATAGTGGCATGTTTGTACTGCAAAGAATGGGGGAGATATAGGAGTAAGCTTAGATTAAAGCGGCTAATAAGCTTTCAACCTTGTTAGTCTGCTCCCAAGGGAAGCTATCGCGACCAAAGTGACCATAAGTAGCAGTTGGCTGGTAGATAGGACGCTCTAAATCAAGCATTTTGATGAGGCCGTATGGACGCAGATCGAAGACCTCATTGATGATATTAGCAATCTTCTCATCGGCAATAGTGCCAGTGCCAAAGGTGTTAACTGAGATAGAAACAGGTTTAGCCACACCAATAGCATAGGAGATTTGGATCTCACACTGACGAGCTAACTTAGCAGCTACAATGTTTTTGGCTACATAACGAGCAGCATAAGCAGCAGAACGATCTACCTTAGAAGGATCTTTACCAGAGAAAGCACCACCGCCGTGACGAGCTGCGCCGCCATAAGTATCTACAATGATCTTACGCCCAGTAAGACCACAGTCACCAACAGGACCACCAATAACAAAACGACCAGTTGGGTTGATGAAGTATTTGGTATCCTTGGTTAATAACTTAGCAGGAATAACGCGCTTAATGATTTCCTCTTGAACACCAGCTACAACAGTGCTTAAAGATACATCTGGAGAGTGCTGAGTAGAGAGGACTACAGTATCAACATGTGAGACCGAGCCATCATCATTGTAAGCAAAGGTTACCTGGCTCTTTGCATCTGGACGTAACCATGGAAGCACACCCATACGACGTACTTCAGATTGACGTTTTACTAATAAGTGAGCATAAGTAATAGCAGCAGGCATGAGTACAGCAGTCTCGTCACAAGCATAGCCGAACATTAAGCCTTGGTCGCCTGCGCCTTGATCTTCTGGATTTTGACGGTCTACACCTTGATTAATATCAGGGGATTGCTTACCTAAAGCATTTAAGAAAGCGCAATAGTTACCATCAAAACCTACTTCAGTAGAGTTGTAGCCGATATCACATACAGTCTTACGGACAACCTCTTCGAGGTCTACATTGGCCTTGGTGGTTACTTCACCTGCAATGACGACCATACCAGTCTTAACTAAAGTCTCGCAAGCAACACGAGCCTTTTTGTCTTGAGATAAGATGGCATCTAAGATGGCGTCAGAGATCTGATCTGCAACCTTGTCTGGATGTCCTTCAGATACAGACTCAGATGTAAAAAGTCTTGACATATTTACCTCCAAATAATGTCAGAAAATTAGCTTTTGTCTGTCAAAAGCTGGTGTCAGTTAAGACTTAACAAGCTTTTGTTAGTAGAGAGCTCGAGGCAGGCCAAGCTAGCTACTAGCCCTTAAGTAAAAATACTGACGGTTAAATTAAAAATCAGGTGGATATAGCGCTTGCTATAAGTGCTTTGATGCATGATGTTTGCCAAAGCCTGATGATTATAGCCTAATATTTAGTGCTGGATACGTTGTAAATAAAGAAAAAATCGCACCTAAGTGCTAACTAGATTAGAGGGGATCAAAGTAGTAAGATACCCATAATATGTCAAATATGTTAAGGACGCTTGATCATGGATATTAAGAAGATTGGTTTTATTGGCTTAGGCGTTATGGGCGCTCCTATGGCAGGACACCTATTAGATGCTGGTTTTGAGTTGCATATTTACAGTCGTACAAAGGCCAAGGCAGAGGATTTAATTAGTCGTGGCGCTTTGTGGTTTGATAGTCCTTTTGAGTGTGCTCAAGATTGTGATGTTGTCATCTCTATTGTTGGTTTTCCTGAGGATGTTCGACAGGTATGGATGTCGCCTATTAATGGTGCTATCAAGGGTATGAAAGCAGGCGCTATTGGTGTGGATATGACCACCTCCTTGCCTGATTTAGCTGAGGAAATTTACAAATTTGCTAAGACCCGTAATGTCCATATGGTGGACTGCCCTGTAACAGGTGGAGATATTGGTGCCCGCAATGCTACTTTAACTATGCTCTGTGGTGGAGATAAAGAGGACTTTGAAGCGCTAGCTCCTGTCTTTAAGGTATTTGGTCAGCGTGCTGAGTACTTTGGTGAGTGTGGTAAAGGTCAGTTAGCTAAAGCCTGTAATCAAATTGCTATCGCCTCTTCTATGTTCTCTACATGTGAGTGTATTGTCTTTGCTCAGCGTATGGGTCTTGATGCTCAGCAGGCTATTAGCACTTTAGGTGCGGGCGCTGCAGCTTCTTTCTCTTTAAATAGCTATGGCCCACGTATTTTAAAGGGTGACTTTGCTCCAGGATTTAAGATTGCGCACTTTATCAAGGACTTAGATATTGCTCTTAAGGTATGCAGCCACAAGGGTATTAGTCTGCCAGGTGTAGACTTAGCACGTAAGGCTTATGGTATGTTGAAAGATATGGGGCATGGTGATTTAGGTACTCAGGCTCTTTATTTGTTTTATAGTTCAGCCATGATGCCTGCTCAAGAAACTCCCTTAGATGAAGTTGCTCATCTATAAATGATAAGTCCAAGAGAAATAAGTTCTCGATCCCAGCTTGGTAGCTGGGATTTTTTTGCCCATTGATTAGATTAAGATCTGCGGGCGCGTGTCTCAAATGTCCAATTATTAGCAAGTAGTTAATTCTTAGTAAATAGTGATGTTATCTAACTTTAACGCCCTATAAGAGTGCTTTGTCTTGATTTGCGTTAACGTTTACGTAAAGAGCACGAAATTTTTGAAACAGCTCTAAATTCAGGCTTAAGGATGCACATTAGGATACTTTTGTCTGTTGTTTTAAATATTTAAAGGTTGATTTCAAGCCAATTGTGCTCTTTTATTGAGCGCCCCATCTTCTTATAAGATCTTATAAATCTAGGATTACATGCTAAGTTGTGCATAGTGCATTCTGATAAAATAGTTCTGGCAACTTACTTTATTAAAACGTTTACGGTAATAATCAATAGCCCCGTAATTTTTGAGCATTTTTTGGCGTGTTCGTGCACAAAAGTGCAAAAAATACGATCTAGCTCACGTAAACAAGATCTATTTGAATGTTTTTATCAACTAATGGTTTAAGATCTTTGCCATACCAAAAGTAAAGCTACCTTGAAAATGTAGCTTATTTAATGAATTTGCGGTCTTTTAAGAGCGAGACAAGAGCTTACTTAAGTTAGCGTTTGTGAAAACAAATTGAGGAGAGTTCTTAAAAGATTCAGTTGGTAGTAAGGCGAGTTAGTTTAGCTGCACTAAGGCATCAAATTAGTGAGCACCTTGCTACCAGTACCTTTTTATAAGCGCTTTATCAAAGCGATGATTGTTTATCTTTTCGGGAGTTGTCATGCGTTTTTTCATTGATACTGCAAATGTAGAGGATATCCGTAAGGCCAATGATATGGGTGTTATTTGTGGTGTAACCACTAACCCAACCTTAATTGCTAAGGAAGGCCGCGATTTTAACGAAGTTATTAAGGAGATTGCCTCTATTGTTGATGGTCCTATCAGCGGTGAAGTTAAGCCGACTACTTTAGATGCTCAGACCATGATGAAAGAAGCTCGTGAGATTGCTGCCATTCACCCTAACATGGTAGTTAAGATCCCAATGACTGTTGAAGGCTTAAAGGCCTGCCACATGTGTAAGGTTGAAGGCATCAAGACTAACTTAACTTTGATCTTCTCGGCTAACCAGGCTTTATTAGCTGCTCGTGCTGGTGCTACTTACGTATCCCCATTCTTAGGTCGTTTAGACGATATCTCCATGCCTGGTATCGACTTAATTCGTCAAATCTCCGATATCTTTGCTGTAGGTAACATTGACTCTCAGATCATTGCTGCTTCCGTACGCAATCCAATTCATATCATGGACTGTGCTTTAGCTGGTGCTGATATTGCTACTGTTCCTTATAAGGTAATTGAGCAAATGACCCACCACCCATTGACCGATCAGGGCATTGCTAAATTCCAAGACGATTATCGTAAGGTATTCGGTTAATCCTTAGCTCACAAAATAGCAATCCATATGCAAAAAGGCCGATCTTTTAGATCGGCTTTTTTCGGCAATTACGCTACAATCAAGGGACTTTCCGTATGTTTTTTGTCCAAGCCTTATTTTAATTACAGGGGCTGTATTTCAAGATGGTCATCGCATTAGGCTTTAAGGAAAGTACAAGTTATTAGCATTCAAACCAGCCCTATGGGAGAGTTATGTCTTTTGATAAGAAGCGCATTGCTGCAGTAAGTGCTATTGCAGCTGCTGTAGCAGTTGCTGCAGGTGGTTACTGTGTTAGTTTAGCTAACTATTCATCTACTTTAGAAAAGGCTCGCGTTGGTATTGAGCAATACATTACAAAGAGTGCCAATTTAGAGCCAGGTAAGGTATCAGTAGCTTTCTTTGAACCTGATAGTGCTTTATTTAGCCACAAAGTTACTTTAGTAGTAACTGATGGTGAGGATAGCTTCAAGCTGCCTATGTCTATTACCTCAGGCTATGCTAGCTACACTTTTGACTTAGATATTATTAATGCTACTGTCAATCGCGAAAATGCTTTAGCTCACTTTGACTTAACAGAGCTCACCAAGATTGAAGCTCGTGGTAAGTTAAACTTAATTTCAGGCCAGCTCAGCTTTACTTCCGACGCTTCTTTCTTAAATGACGCTAAGTTCTTAAGAGATCATGCTTTTGCTACTGCCTTTGATAACTTCCAAAAGCAAAAGTCGCAAGAAGCTCAAGCCCAAGCTCAAAAAGTAGCAGCTGCCGCTGCAGCTAAAGAGGTTAATGAGAGTGAACAGGTAGCATCTGATGCTCAAGAAATTGCCTCAGTAGATACCATCAAGGACACTCCAGTTACTGCTGATTTAGACACTGCAGGTGCTGCAGCTGAGGCTCAAGCTAATAATAGCGAGCAAGTTGCCATTACTGAATTGCCAGAGACTGAAGTTTCTGCAGAGCAGGCTCAAGAGACTAATGAGAGCGAACAGGTAGCATCAGATGCTCAAGAGATTGCCTCAGTAGATACCATCAAGGACACTCCAGTTACTGCTGATTTAGACACTGCAGGTGCCGCAGCTGAGGCTGAAGCTCAAGCTAATAATAAAGAGCAAGTTACCATTACTGAATTGCCAGAGACTGAAGTCTCTGCAGAGCAGGCTCAAGAGACTAATGAGAGCGAACAGGTAGCATCGGATGCTCAAGAGATTGCCTCAGTAGATACCATTAAGGACACTCCAGTTACTGCTGATTTAGACACTGCAGGTGCCGCAGCTGAGGCTGAAGCTCAAGCTAATAATAAAGAGCAAGTTACCATTACTGAATTGCCAGAGACTGAAGTCTCTGCAGAGCAGGCTCAAGAGACTAATGAGAGCAATACATCTACAGTAGAAGTCGCAGAGACAAATGAAAATCAGGATAATAGCACTACTGTAATTGCTGATGAGTCTCAAGAGACTGATGGTCTTACTAATTTAAAGGAAATGGTAGCCAAGGCTGAAGCTGATAAGAATGAAGCTAAGCTTGCTCAGATGGCTAAAGATGAGTTCCAACAGTTAGTCAAGAAGGTTGGCTTCAAGGAAGTAGGTAACTTATCTATTAGTGTTTCTATTGATAGAGATGAGAATGTTAAGAGCTCTGTTTCTATTGATAGCTTCCATCGTAATGGCATGGGTCTTACTAACTTAAATGTCTATGGTGAAAATAAGGGATTATTAGCTATTAAGTCGGTAGGTCGCTCTGAGATTGCTTTAGCTAGCATTTATGAGATTTCTTACAATGGCTTAAGTGATTTTAAAGACATTGTTATGAAGCTCAATAGTCCATACACCTCTAAAAATGGCAATTTCAACTTAGACTACATCTTTAAGTTGTGCGACTATAATGGCTATAAGAATATTGAAGCTAGTGGATCTTTAAATGGCTTAAATATTGGTATCTTCAATAGTGAGGATTCTATCGGTGCTTTAGCTAAGAGCATTGAGCGCAATGGTTTAGAGCTGACCTTTAACAAGGGCTCTAAATTCTCTATTGACTCTAAGGCTCGTGCTGATAAGTACTCTGATGTTCAAGAGCGTGAGGTCACAGTTAACTTTGCAGGTAAGTTAGCTCTGCCAAAGGGTGAGCCATTTAACTTGTTCTTTAGTATTCCTCAAGGTGAGGTTGACTTTAATTTAGATCTGGATGCTCGCAACCTTGCTGATCCTGAGTTTATTTATGATGAGGACATCATCAAAGGCTTTGATGTTAAAGATGGTAAGTCCTATGGCAAGCTCGTAGTCACAAAAGAACGCGGCATGCCTTCTGTGCTCATTAATGGCCAGGATATTTTTCTAAAATAAGTGTTCTTCTATATTAAAAGCTTGTTTTTTCTTAAAAAATCTCTAAGCTAGCTTTGTCTTTCTTTTACTTAAGCTTAAAACAAGCTTGCTCTCCTGTAGGGTATGATGCTGTTACAGGAGAGAGTTTTCTTTGTTGATTTTGGTTTTCGTTTCGTAAGCCTTAGTATCGTTGTTAATCAGGAGTAATCATGTCCGAATATCAGCAATTAGCTAATGCGATCCGTGCTTTGAGCATGGACGGTGTTCAAAAGGCTAAATCAGGCCACCCAGGTGCTCCATTAGGCATGGCTGATATGGCAGAAGCCTTATGGCGTGGTTTTTTACACCACAACCCAAAGAACCCACATTGGGCTAATCGTGACCGTTTCATCTTATCTAACGGCCACGCTTCCATGCTTATCTACTCTTTATTACACCTCACTGGTTACGATTTAAGCATCGATGATCTCAAGAACTTCCGTCAATTAGGCTCCAAGACCCCTGGTCATCCAGAGTATGGCGAGGTTCCAGGTGTTGAGACCACTACTGGTCCTTTAGGTCAAGGTTTAGCTAATGCTGTTGGCTTTGCTATGGCAGAGCAGATGTTAGCCTCTGAGTTCAACCGTGATGGCTTTGACATCGTTGACCACTATACATATGTTTTCATGGGTGATGGCTGCTTAATGGAAGGCATTTCCCATGAGGCTTGCTCCTTTGCAGGTACCTTAGGCTTAGGTAAGTTAATTGCTCTTTATGACTCCAATGGCATCTCCATTGATGGTGAGGTCAAGAACTGGTTTGCTGATGACACTGCCAAGCGCTTTGAATCCTACCACTGGCACGTTCAAGAGGTTGATGGCCACGATGGTGAGGCTTTACGTCAGGCTATCAAGGCTGCTCAAGATGAAAAGAGCCGTCCTTCTTTAATTATTTGTAAGACCACCATTGGTAAGGGTTCTCCTAACAAGCAAGGTAAGGAGTCATCTCATGGTGCTCCTTTAGGTGATGATGAGATTGCTCTTACTCGTAAGGCTTTAGGCTGGGATTATGAGCCATTCGTCATTCCTCAGGACATTTACGATCAGTGGTCTGCTGTTGAATCTGGTGCTAAGCTTGAGCAAGCTTGGAATGATTTATTTGCTAATTATGCTAAGCAGTACCCAGAGCTAGCTTCTGAGTTTACTCGTCGTATGGCAGGTGATCTCCCATGTGATTTAGAGGCTAAGGCTGCTGCTTGGGCTAAGGACTTACAAGCTAACCCAGCTTGTATTGCTACCCGTAAGGCTGGTCAGAACGCTTTAGACTTCTTCGGCGCTCTTTTACCTGAGTTAGCTGGCGGCTCTGCTGACTTAGCTCCATCTAACCTTACTATGAATAAGGCTTCCAAGTCCTTATTACCACACGCTATTCAAGGTAACTACGTACACTGGGGCGTTCGTGAGTTCTTAATGTGCGCAGCTATGAACGGCATGATCTTACACGGTGGCTTCCGTCCATATGGTGGCACCTTCTTGATCTTCTCTGAGTATGCTCGCAACGCTATCCGCATGGCTGCTTTAATGCAGATCCCAACCTTATTTGTCTTTACTCACGACTCTATTGGTGTTGGTGAGGATGGTCCTACTCATGAGCCTATCGAACAGACTCCATCTTTACGCTTAGTACCAAACTTAGATACTTGGCGTCCTTGTGACCAGGTTGAGACTGCTGTAGCTTGGACCTCTATGGTAGAGCGTAAGTGCGGCCCATCTAATGTAGTATTAAGCCGTCAGAACTTAGAGCAAATGCCACGTAATGATGAGCAGGTAGCTGCTATTGCTAAGGGCGGTTATATCTTAAAGGATTGTGAAGGCACTCCAGATCTTATCTACATCGCTACTGGCTCTGAGGTTGCTTTAGCTTTCCATGCTGCTGATGAATTAGCCAAGGAAGGCAAGAAGGTGCGTGTTGTTTCTATGCCTTGCTGCGAGGTCTTTGACCGTCAGTGCTCAGAGTATAAGGAACAGGTATTACCTAGCGCCGTTCGTGCTCGTGTTGCTATTGAAGCTGGTGCTACTACCACTTGGTACAAGTATGTAGGCTTAGATGGTAAGGTATTAGGCTTAGATCACTACGGCGCTTCTGCTCCTGCAGGTGAGCTCTTCAAGAAGTATGGCTTTACTGTTGAGAATGCTGTAGCCGTAGCTAAGAGCTTATTCTAATTATTTATTAATTAATTAATTAAAAATTACATAATTGAAGCCCTTAAATAGCTGTGCCATTTAGGGGCTTTTTGTTTGTTTGGGGCTTGCAATAATTTGATAGCCCTCTAAATTTTGCAAATTGTTCTTTTGTGTACTTTACTTAGAGTTAGTTAATTGTTAGAGCCTTAAAGAGCACTTAATTTTGGCTAAAATTGGCGCTTAGTTTGCATTTTGTTGACATCTAGAGCAGGTGGTAAACAGATATTTATCCTTATATAAACACAGATTTATACTCTATTGCAGGGCTATGCGATCTTTGTTATTTTTGTTAAAGTCACCTTGATTTTTTGGGTACTTAAGAGGTAGCCATGGGAGCTAAGATCGATTTTTTAAGCAATATTGAGTGTGAGTATAAGTACGCTCTAAACAAGCGCTATTCTGATACCTTTATTACTGATTTTTGTAGCAAATTTAATGAGCTTGTGGAGCTCTTGTATAAGGATCTTCCCTCTGAGTGGGCTAGTAAGCACTCTCTCGAAGAGTTTAAAGCAAATGCTAAAGCTGTTCGCTGCGAAAGCTTAAGCAATGATTATTTTGATACCAAGTACGATGAACTCTTTAGAAACTATCGTATGGGCTTAAGGCTGCGCCGCTCAGATAAAAGCCTTCAAGTAGAGCAGACTATTAAGTTTAAGTCACAAAGCTCCATGCCTGGTGCCTCTCATACCCACTTAGAGTTCAATGTTAAGAGCGATAAAGATCTCAAAACTCCAGATCTTTCTTTATTTGATAAAGATCAATTGCCTGAGGGTATTGAAGATCTTATGGCTGATAAAGAGCTCTTATGTAAGTACCAAACTAACTTCACCCGCCAAAGCATAGTATTAACTGTACCTTTCTTTGTTTCCTTTGAAATAGCTGTCGATCAAGGCTCTATTACCTCTGGGCAGTGTGTTAGCGAAATTAGTGAAGTTGAGTTTGAGCTCAAGAGCATTGATCCTGATTATTTAGAGCGCTATTGGGGCAATCGTATCTTTGATTTAGATGACATTCGCTTTGAGTTTAGTTCCTTAATTAATGAGCTGTTATTATTAGTAGCAGGAGCTCCAACTGTCTTTGTCGATACTAATCCAGATAACTACAAGTCTATTACCTTAAGCAGTGATGGTAAGTATATTGCTGCTCCTGATTTAGACAACGTAGGTTTTGAGTGTGGTGAGTGTACGGACTTGCCTTTAAGTCCTTGCAAGGATGCGCTCTTAAAGAGCATGAGCTTAAAAGCAGGCGGTTTAATTGGTATGGAGCCTTTATCTAAGTTGCGCCGCGCTGTCTTGCTTAAGGCCTTTGTTCAAGATAATCCTAATATCACTATTCCTCCTCATCGTGACGATAAAGTGGTTCTTAGTGTGGATAAAGGCACTCGTGTTGATTTCGAGCTTTTTAGAGATGCACTCTCTTGCTATCGTCAAGCTCAAAATCCAACTATTGAGCTTTATAACCATACAGCCTATGTCATTACTGATGCTTTTACTTTAGCTATAGGTTTGGCTAACTTGTTTGGCACTTATCAACACTTAGAGGATGTCAAAATCATAGTTAAAGAAGCGATTGATTTTGCCTGTAACCATAAGAAGTTTAGGATTCCTGAGCAAGCTCGTATTTCTCACCGTACTTTATGCCAAGATCCAGAGCTCAATGATTTGAGTATGCTCATTGTTAATGAGTGCTCTAGCATGTATTTAGAATTCAACGTTAAGATGTGGTTTGAGCCTTTCTTTATTGCTTTTAACCAGCTGTATGAGAGTGGCCAGCTTACTTTAGAGCTCTTTAAAGAGCTCACCCGTACTATGGTAAATAATAGTCAGTCCATTAAGACCTTAGAGTATATTGAGCGTGCCAGCTATATCTTAAGACGTAAGTCAGCACTCTTATGCCATGAGATGCCTCATGACTATAAGAGTCTAGCTTTGGCTACGCAATATCATATGCGTCTTGCTTGGGATACCATCAAAGTAGGAAGCTAGGTAGTAAGAAAACCATAATTATTGCTCGATAATAATTCAAAAGAGTGCGCCTGATAACGCACTCTTTTTTTATATCATTTAATAAAGCGTTTACAAAAGTGTGTCATTATGATGTCTAAGGGCATAAAAAGGGCGTTTTGTTGCACTTGTTGCGCTCCATTGTTCTTGAGAATTTTGTGCTATAATATCAGCGCTCCAAGAGCGATGCTAAGGCTCAATAAGCTAGCATAAACCTAGCTACATATGAGCTAAATTTGGTCTCGACTCGGGTAATCAGTTTCGTTCTGTGTTTAGCGCAGAAACCCAAATTCGTATTGGGTGGGGCAGACATATAAATAAACTCACTAATACTGTGGGTTTCCCCGCTGAGAGATTTACTAAAATTAATTTTGAGGAATAATCATTATGGCAGCAATCAAGAAGATGGCCGACCTCGACCTTAAGGGCAAGCGTGTATTTATCCGTGCTGATTTAAACGTACCAGTAAAGGAAGGCAAGGTTACCTCTACTGTTCGTATTCAGAGCTCTTTACCTACCATTAAGTTAGCTCTTGAGAAGGGTGCTAAGGTTATGGTTACCTCTCACCTTGGTCGTCCAACTGAAGGCGAGTATGCTGAGGAGTTCTCCTTAAAGCCTGTAGTTGACGTAATGCAGACCATGTTAGATTGCCCAGTTCGCCTTGTTAAGGATTACCTCGATGGCGTTGAAGTTAACGAGGGCGAGGTTGTTGTTTTAGAGAACTGCCGTTTCAACAAGGGCGAGAAGAAGAACGACGAGACCTTAGCTAAGA
>Peterbilt_p1__coassemble_522_pt1 | contig 21530 bp, 16 predicted proteins | sample Peterbilt_p1__metabat2_low_PE_002 | metagenome-assembled genome bin Peterbilt_p1
TTGTGGGGTATCTTTGCAGTTGAGAGGTTTTAAGGCGAGATTGGCTGTCTATATGTTGAGCGATACTAAATTACACTCAAATTTGTTATAATAAGCGCCTATTTGGCATCTATTAGCAAGCAAATTTCCTTGTAATTGTTAGTTGTTTTCAGTTGTAGGCAACGAATTGGTTATGGTACTTACCAACTCTATCAAACTAAGCTTAGGGGCACTACTAGTTTTAAGTAGCGTCAGCTTTGCTAATGCCTCAACTTATGTCAACAACCAAGACCAACAAGAGCGTCAAGCCTTTTTAGCAGGCGAAAACTATGACTCTGATAGCCTGTCCTTATTTGCCACCTTTGTCCCTAATGACACTGATGATCATGATGACTTATTACTAAAAAAGAAAGACTCTATTCTTGCAGCTTTGCCTGAAGAAAATAAACAACCACATAATCCTACCCCTGAGCTCTCTACTTTAGATAAAGACAACCCTAAAGCTAGTGAAACACAAGTCACTGAAAGCTCCCAAAGCACTCCTGGAACCAATATCTTTGACCATACCTTATCTGATGAGAGTTTGGAGCATTTAAATAAAGCGCAAAATGAATACTTGACCTTACAAACTAAGCTGGCCAAAGTAGAGTCCTTGGCTGCTGAGTTAGATCATAACTTTGCGCTTAACCAAGATCTTGATTCACTTCAGGAACATCAAAATAAGATCTTAGATTCACAAGCTATCTTAATTCAAACAGCTCAAGAACCAGAGAGCGAAGGCTCTAGTAAGAACGATACTACCTATCAAGCCTATGATGAAGAGTTAGAGCGCTCTGAGCATGATCGTATCTTTAAACAAAAAAATCGTGTGTTCTACCCTGGTACTGTGCCTAATGAGCAGCCACGACGCATTCAATACGATACTAATGCTAATAATTTAACTTTTTCTGAGCGCGCTGATCTCGACTTTTACTTAAATGATGCTAATAGTGAGCGGCCTAACTATGATGAGCACTCACATTATGGCTTAGATGAAATTGAAGTTGATCCTAATATTGATCTTAATGACTTTAAAACCTTTAGTGATGATAGTACCTTGCTCTATAACTCTCTTTTAGACTCTATGGGCACTGACGATACTGTCTTAGGACTAAGTGAAGCTAGTGAAAATATTACTAAGCTCAATCAGGGCAATCGTGTCAAAAAGCGTCAAATCCACAATAGCCAAGAAAAGTATTTAGAAAACCTTATTTACCAAGACCATAATCGCTATTCAGAAGAAGCTTTAAAAAGCATGGCTGCTAATGACAGCAATTATGATCCTAAGAATTTAAATTGGGAAGTAAAAAAACAAGGTAAAAGCTACTCACCTTTAAGCAAAGAAGGTGAAATTCTATACGCCAATGTAAATTTAGACATCAGCAGTCATGACAATGACAAAACTAATGATATTGATGAAAGTAGGATCAAAGACTATATCATTACTGAAAATGATGATAACGAGCGCTCGTGGAAAAATACTGATGAGGTCATCACGCGTACCCGCATTACCACCTATGCTTTGCGCTTTAAGGATAATCCTTTCTTATCTATTGAAAAATTGCAAAAGAAGCAGTCCTCGTGCATCAATGGCCGAGGCTATTCTTGTTATTTGGTAGGTCGCCATTACGATAGCCTTGCTAGCCTCAGCCGCAATAATAAAAATCGCATTATTGCTGCCAGCGAGCTGGCCAAAGCTCATGAGCTCTATCCACACATTAATGTAACGGGAGCAGACTTTGATCACCTCTTGCATACTATTGTCTTTTTCCGTCGGGGCTGTCACTTAAAGCACTCTCTAAGCTGCCGCTTACTTCTTAGCACCTATGGCCGCTATGGTGGTTTAATTGCTTTAGGCAAGACCACAGTTAATGACAAGCAATTAGGCGTACGCTATTTAGAAACAGGCTGCCAATTTGAAGAGCCTCGCTCTTGTGCTAATTTAGCTGCTATGCATATCAATGGCTATGGCAACTTTGCCCCAAATACTCTCAAAGGTATTAATTATTATGTGCGATCTTGTCGTATTGCACGTACTGTGACCAATGAGTTACGTCTTATTGATCCTAATATAGGTATTGGTTGTTTAGAGCTAGGACGCATGTACCTTTATGGCGCATCTTTTAATGATGGTGCCACTGTAGAGCAAAACTACATTAAAGCTCATCACTATTTACACTATGCATGTAATCTCCGCTCAGCGGTAGCTTGTAAGATGCTCAAAGAACACTTTACTAACCATGAGTATATCAAGCAGCCTAGTCCTATAACAGATGACTTTGCTTATGGAGAGACAACTAATACCCCAGAGCATCTTGCTAAGAAGATCATGGTCACCCCTCTTAATTTAGGTATCGCACCAGAAAATAAAGATCATAAGGAGTCTAATGATGAAGATGAAGATCCTCTTTTTTAGGGTATTCATAGATGCAATGAGCTTGAGCATCATCTAAAAAGGCCTGGGGCATATAGTAATCACCTGTTAACAAAGGAATATTCAGCTTTTGACTCTTAAGCGCTAAATTTACATAAGGCTCTAGAGCTCTGATGGCCAAGGTGGTGCAATATAAAGCCTCAGGATCATTACTCAAAACAAAAGCCTGTCCTTCTTTACTATGTAAAAAATTAGCGATCTGCTCTTGCTCTTGAGCAGAAAAAGAACGATAGCGCACAATAGCAATACGCTGTCCTTGGGCAATAAAGTCTTGTAGGGCAATAGTGCTAACTCCATTAAAGTTAGCTGGAGGATCATCTTCTGTCGAAGCATGGGTGATCAAAATATCAGGGCTGATACTGCTAATGACTCCGACATGAGAGTAATTGCTATTGGCTGTTGAAGCAATAATATAGCTATCAGCTCCCACCCCCATACGCAAGATGACATCACCTACTTGCAAGGATGGTAAAGGGGGCATAGTAGCAAGCTCAAGCTTATTTACTTTAGTAGCAACCACTTTATTGCTCGTATGCCATAAATAATCTTTACTGCCCCAAATTACGAGAGGCACTAAGGCTAACAACCATAACTTGCGCACATTAAAGCTCCTATGAACACAAAAAAAGCCTGCACAGCAGGCTTTTTCTTATCCTAATAGTTATTTGTGTAGTAGCTTAGAACTTAACAAACCACTTGTCATTAACTTTTTCAAAGGTTAAATCGCTTACCTCAACGGTGCCATCCTTGAAAGCCATCTTAACTTTGATAGTAGCTTGATTCTCAAGAATAGTAGCTTTAGAAAGCTCATACTTGTCAAAGCCTTGGTGCTTTTGAACTGAATTTTCAAACTGAGCCAAAATCATTTTTACCTTGCCTTGAGCTGCATTACTCTCCACTACCTTATTAGGATCATAATTAATTACAGACAAAATCTTGGCCTCATCATTTGCTACTAAGCCGTCTAAATATGTCTTAGCAGTATTTTCAGGACCAGAAGATGAACAGGCAACTACAAATAAGGCCATAAATAATGAAACTACAGCCAACTTTAAAGACTTAAGCATAACAACTCCTTAAATTACGAGATAGCTCCAATTTTATTGTACTACAACACTTTTGCAAACACCTATCTGTCTTTTTCTACATACTCACCACAAACCATTGATCTTGCACTTTGGCTAATGCGATCATGGTTTCTTTGGTGGAATCATTATTAAAAGTGGCGACAATAGTAATGAGAGCTTCTTTATTAGTCTCACTTTTATGCGTTACCTTATACCCCTTAAGCCCGCCTTGTTTAGCAATTTCCTCGCCCACAATATCCAAAGCCTGTTGCAGCTGTTCTTTGACCTCACTTAATTGCTCAGCACTGACCCCTGTAGTGTCAATAGTGCTTAATACCTTTTCCATATCATTGGCAAACACACCCTCAATATAGGTACGACATGTAATTTCGGCCTGAGAGGGCTCGTCTTTACTACAGCCTGAGAGCACAAGTGCCATCATGAGTGCTAGAGCAAATCGCATCATAAGTATATCTCCATAGTGCTGATCTAAGATGCAGCATTATGCCATAGCCTTTGCACTACAACCAAGCAACCTAAGTCTCAGCTAAGCAATTCTTGCTAATTTGTCTGTAAAGCGCGATGTAGGTCAATTTCTGCACTTAAAGCGCTATTAGCACCCTTTGATATTAGTTTAAGCTAATTGATACTTAAGGTATTTGTATAAGGATCTACTTTATGGCTAAAAAGAACTTATTTACTGCTTTAGCAGTGGCAGTTTCACTGACCATCAGTGCCCCTACCCTTTCAGGGTGTGTAAGTTCCACTACTACTAATTCAGCTACAACCAATCGTACCCAGATCATGTTGGTCTCTGAACAAGAAGTGGTCGCCGAGTCCCAAAAGCAATATGCTCAAGTGCTCTCTCAAGCTAAAAGCCAAGGTACACTCAATAGCAATAAGCAGCAAACTAAGCGTGTCCAAACTATTGCTAAAAAGCTCATTGCCGCCGCTCCTACCTTTAGAAGCGATTGCAAGAACTGGCAATGGGAAGTTAATGTCATTAACTCCAAAGAGGTCAATGCTTGGTGTATGCCAGGCGGCAAGATTGCTGTTTACACTGGCTTAATTAATACCATCAAGCCAACCGATGATGAATTAGCTGTAGTAATTAGCCATGAAATTGCCCATGCTTTACGTGAGCACTCCCGTGAGCAAATGTCTGCAGAAATGGCTAAACAAGGTGCCCTCAATGTTGCCGCCTTATTTGGTGTTAGTGAAACTAAGCTGCAATTAGGAGAAATGATTTCTAATGTAGGCTTCTCACTGCCATTCTCACGCTCACATGAGACTGAGGCTGATGAATTAGGTCTCGAGCTCATGTATGCAGCTGGCTATAATGTAGATGCCGCTACCTCCTTATGGAAGAAGATGATGGCAGCCTCTGGTGGTGGCAGCTCCAGCGCTTTACAAAACCTGCTGAGCACCCACCCTTCAGATGAAGATCGTATCGAAAACTTAACAGAGCTTTCAGCTAAGCTCAAGTCTCAAAAATCTGATCTTAAGAAATAATATGCATCCCCTGCCTCGCGTTAACATAGGCGAGGGGATTCGCGCTAATTTTAGATAAAAGCGTCCTCTTTAAATAGCAGGACGCTTTTTATATATGGCACTTAACAAGGCAACAGGATTACAATAATCTCATCTGCATTTATTAAAGGATGCCAATATTATGGATCTGAAGCGTGTTGTCGTTGCCTACTTTTCTCCTACAGGAGGCACCAAAAAAGTAGCTCAAGCTTTGCAACAGGGCTTTGAGCTTAATCAGCCTCATTATGAGGTGATCCCTTTTAATTTCCTTACGCCTAAATTACGCACCAAGCGTACTCCAAGTTTTACCCCTCATGATCTCTTAGTCTTTGTGTACCCTGTATTCTTTGGTCGCATGCCTTGGGCCTTTAATAATTGGCCTGAGCTTCAAGGCAATGGAGCTCAAGCTATAGTAGTAAGCGTTTATGGCAATAGAGCTATTGAAGATGCTGAGCGTGAGAGCATGGCCTTTTTAAAGCATCATGGCTTTAATATCTTAGGCCGTATTGAAGCTATTGCTGAGCACTCACAAGAGCGTACCTTGGCTCACAATCGTCCTAATGAGCAAGATAGAGAGCAGCTTAAAGCCTTTGCCCAACAAATTATTAGCACTATTAAACAACAAAGTGAGCTCAAGCCTTTTAGCTTTGATGAAAGCACTGAGCTTAAAGCTCCAGGTAAAGCCCCGTGCGTGCCTTTTGTCCTTGATAAACACACATGCGATCAATGTGGTCGCTGTGCTCATGCATGTCCTTGCGACATTATCAATCAAGACACTTTAGAGGTTGATCCTGAAAATACCTCTTTATGTATGGGCTGTCGTGCCTGTATGAGCGCCTGTCCTAAAGGCAATCGCGGTTTTAACGAAATAGTTACTCAAACTATTGCTCAACGCATGGCCATGATTAAAGCAGCTAACTTAGAGCCTAAAGCACAAATTTTAGAGCTCAGTTGCTAAACAAAAAAATTTCCGCTGACAAAAGCCATATTTAACGCAAAAGGGCCTTACCTTGCTCATTAAGAGCAAGTAAGAGGCCCTTATTTGTTTAATGATCGTGCTATAATTCCCTAGCTTTCCTAGCTATCATATAGCCCTATCTGGGCACAAAAAGCGTTACCTAGCTTGCAATATTGCACTCTCTTAGCATCAAAAGCAGCGCTTTTCTGTCATACTCACTTGGACTAGGCCCTTTAATAGGTTTTAGTTTTTCGATGGTGGAGTTCCCAATCTCATGTGCAGGTTGGCTCTGGTGTTTGTCTAATCAAGGTTGTTGTTTCTGGCTTTGCTGCTAGGAGCCTCAGGAAAAGGAATTATTGTGAAGCTGCAAGCTTGCTCTAAAGTCATTACACTCACTGCTTTAGGTTTTACCTTAAGCGCAGCGGGGGCTTTTTATTCTTTAAATGAAGCACAACGCACTCTTGATAACACATACTATCAACAGCTGCAGAGCCATTTAAATACTGTAGGCGCAGATTTAAGTCATTATGTCCAAAGGATCAATAGTGACTACTATCAGCTCATTAATCTGTCTTTGGCTAATGTCCTTGCGCTAGGACAGCCTTACTACAACAAAGATCCACTACTTTCTTTCTTTGAGCACAACTTCCGCCATCCTTCAGTTTATAACAAGGGTCAGAACTTAATCTATGCCCTTGAAGCGCTAAACTACTTTAAAGTGCCTTATGTCAGCTATAACTTTGCTACTAAGGAGCTCAAGGTTCATGGTGCCTTAGATGATCGCCAAGAAAAGCGCTTATTAAATGCCCGCTCTCAAGATGGTACTAAGCTTAGTGAGCTCATTACCAATAAAACCAATTTAAGCCAAAGCTTTAGTGTGTTCTATTTTGGTGGTGATACTTACTTATGCTTTAAGATTTATGATGAAGCGACCAAGAGCAATTATTTTGTCATAGATAGCTACTTAAGTGTTCTTAATAACACCGCAGTTAATGTCAAGAAGATCTTCTCTGACATTGATCCTGTTATGCAAGGCATTTTAAAAGACGACAATGTCATGATTGTGCGTCGCGGACAGCCTATCTTTAGTACTAAGGACTTTAACTTAAAGCTAGACTTAGGCTCTTTACGTAAGATGATGGGTATCCATATTGTCGATAGCAATGGTGCTATTATCAAAGATGCCTCATCCATCAAAGAAGGCCAAGAAGCTTATATCTTAGGCACTTCCTATTTAAATTCCATCAATGCCTATTTGGTGATGAAACGTCCTTTTGAGCACTATCATCAAGAGCATGCTTTCTTAACTTGGAGCAAGCTAGGCATCATACTGTTAAGCTTAGGCTTCTTAACCTTGATCGTGCTTAATGTCTATCGCTCTCGCTTAGTTGAGCAAGATAAGCATCAACGCTTAGCACAATTAGTGCACAAGCTTCGCTCTTTTACTCTTGAAGAGCTTAAAGCACTCTTTGCTCAGGCTCAAGCAGAGCTTAAGAGCCGTAAAGCTCCTGAAAACAAGGTTGAGCCCAATGAAGACGATAATAGTGATAAAGCACTAGAGCTTGAGGATAATAGTGCTCTTAGCCCAGCAGATCGTGAATTTATTGATAGCTATATGGTCAATAAGTTCTTAGAGCAAAGTGGCTTTGCTCCTGAGTCTTTATCTTACCAATTGGTAAATCAAAGCTTTAGGCTCTCTAATGACTTAGAGCTAGACTATCAGCATAATCAAATTGAGCTCAAGAATAACTTAAAGAGCGAGTTTAAGAACCTAACTAATGTCTACCGCATGGAAGGCAAGTTTATGGCAGCCCGCTCTATGTTATTAAGTGCTCTGCCCTCTGAAGAGGCCATGCCTTCATCTAATTTTGTAGATTTTGCTGCCTGCACAGTACCAGCTCGCGAACTTTCAGGTAATTTCTACACTATTAAGCGCTTGAGCGCAGGCAATCTTGCTTTTGTGCTTGGTGATTGCGCGAGCTTAGGTGTCAAGGCTGCCTATAGCGTAACTGTAATTAACACCTTATTAAATGAAGCTTTAGCGCTTAACAAAGCTCCTGATGAGATCTTAAGCTTTGTCAATGAGCGTTTATGCTCTTTAAGCAAGATAGCATCTGTCTCTCTTTTTGTGGGCATTATCTCTGAGCGCACTGGCAATATCATTGCAGCTAATGCAGGACATGTGTGCCCTATTTTAATCACAGCAAACCAAGAACCACAGTTTATTGGTGAGCTCAATGACTTACGTTTAGGGCAAAATAAGGACTTAAGCTTTAGCCTTAGCAAGTGTAAGCTCTCTCATGAAGATATGCTTTTGCTTTATACCAACGGCGTGCTACAAGTAAAGAATAATGATGATGAGTCCTTTGGCATGGAGCGTCTGATTGAGCATTGCAAGCTCAGCAGTGCCGATGAGCTAGTGATTAATGTACTCAATGACATTAAGTCACACAAAGGCAAGAGACCGTTTAAAGAAGATGTTTCTTTAATTTGTCTCAAGCAATTGCAAGTAGAATACTAAAGATTAGCCCTCTTACTTTGATAGTCAGAGGGCTTTTAATTATGTAAGCAATTACTTTGTAGAGACCTCAATAGCCTTGCAGACAACTTGTATGGTGCAATGCTTATTAAGTGGTAAAAGCTCAGCTTTAACAGCTATTTTAGCGTAAACTAATGCACTATTTTAGTGCATTAAAAATGAGCAATTTCCTAGTTATAGCGTAGGATACAAGATAAATAGCGGCTTTTGTGTGTATGCACAAGTTAAGGGCCTCCACTTAGATAAAGGGGCAAGAATTGTAGCTGCATTCTTTTGTGGCATAATGGTGCCCACGATGATTGATGTCTTAAAGCAGATAACCATCATAGCCCCTTAAATTTAAAGGGCTGCTCTTGTTTTACTAGACTGCTGTCGCTCCTTCATAGTTAAAGAATTTATGCTTACCCAGCTTTATCTTTAATGTTTTAGCACTGAGCGAGTGCAGAGCTTACGGCAAGTGCAACTAAGTAGATGCTAGTTTTACTAGTTAATTGGCGAGGCCTACCAGCTCCCCAAAATTACGAATACTGTCCTTTTGCTCACCTGCTAAAAGTTTAGTATTTGATTTTGCTTAGTTATACCCAAGAGCCCCAAGTAAGTTAGAGCAACAAGAGTCCGTCTGTCTGCAAGACCTTTTATATTTGATAAGGCTTATTTATGTCAAAATTAACCCTCAAGGAAATCATTTTGCTGGGCATGACCAACTTTGCATTATATGTTGGCGCTGGCAATATCATTTTCCCTCCAATCTTGGGATTACAATCTGGTACTAACGTTGCTCCTGCCGCTATCGGCTTCTTAATTACTGGTGTTGGTCTACCAGTTATTGCTGCCGTGGCTATGGCCCGTTTAGGCGGCTCTATGGAAGAGCTTTGTCGCCCTATTGGTGCCAAGGCAGGCTTCTTAGCCACTGCTGTGTGCTTCTTATGTATTGGCCCTCTCTTTGCTATTCCTCGTACTGCTACTGTAGCTTATGAGTTAGCAATTAAGCCATTTGTGCACTCTGACATTAACTTATTGCCAGGCTATAGTGTCTTCTACTTTATCATTGCAACGATCTTTGCGATGTACCCAGCTAAGATCCTTGATACTGTAGGTAAGATCTTATCCCCAATCAAAATTACCGCCTTGTTAATTTTGTGTGCTACTGCCTTCTTCTTAGCTCCAAGCGAGCCAACTGCCCCACAAGAGCAGTTTGTTGATGGTGCTTTTGCTTTAGGCTTTGTTAATGGCTACTTAACCTTAGATACTTTAGCTTCCTTAGCTTTCGCTATCATTATTGTTAATGCTATTCGCTCCCATGGTGTGACCGATGCTAAGCCAGTTACCAAGTACGCTATTATCTCTGGCTGTATGGCAGGTTTAGGCTTTATCTTCATTTATATCAGCTTATTCCGCTTAGGCAATACCTCTGTAGCTTTAACTCCAGATGCTACTAATGGTGCTGAGGTTTTAAGTGCTTACGTTAACTATGCTTATGGCAACTTTGGTAATGTCTTCTTAGCCATCTTAATTATCGTTGCCTGTATGGTTACTGCTATCGGCTTGATCTGCGCTTGCTCTAGCTACTTTGAAACTGTATGGCCAATTAGATATCGTACCTATGCTATCATCTTTGCTGTTGTTTCCTGCGCTATTGCTAACTTCGGTTTAACCACCTTAATCAACATCTCCGTACCAGGCTTAATTTCTGTGTACCCAATGTTCATTGTCTTGGTTATGACCTCCTTTATTCGTGAGCGCTTTATCGACCAACGTTTTGTTATCGCCCCAACTTGTGCTTTAGCTTTATTGTTTGGTCTTAACGATGGTATCGAGGCTGCTGGCTTTAATATTCTCCCAGACTCTGTTAAGGCTCTCTTACCATTTTACGATAGCGACCTCTCTTGGTTAATTCCTTGCGTAGTATTATGCGTAGTCTTAGCTGTAGTTGACCGTGTTACCCATAAGAAGGTAGCCTAGTCAAAGAAACTACATTCTTTGAGCTATAGAAAAATCCTCATGCCCTCAACAGCATGAGGATTTTTTTCGTCCTCAAACACGAGAAAGCTTGGCTTTTTTACTTGCACGTGATAAATATCACATCTTTGCTTGTACGACCTTAGATACAAAGCACTTAGCCTTATGATAGGCTGAAAGTACCATAGGTCAGTCTTTCTGCCTAAAGGCAGTTGCTCGATTAAGGTGAAAGAAAGTTGTTTAGTAAGTAGGTGCACTCTCTGTCAGTAACTTGCTGATAGAGACCCCAGCCCTTTCCACAATGTTAACTGGCCTTGGGGCCAAGATAGCTAAGCCTACAACTATCTTTTATATATTGGCATTCGTAAGCTCAAGATAAGTTAAATCTCTCATGCGCTTATTGGAAAGATGATGTTGGGCAGCATTCATTTTTCTGACCGCATCAAGTTTAAACGAACAATTTTCACAAGAGCAAGAGATTAACAATTTTTAACTGCAACAAGAAAGGATCAATGCGCATCATATCCCTCCTCAAGGCTGGGGTGTTTGCGCTAAATTAAAATGAGCGCTGTTAGATTACGAGATTACAAGTTTTATCCTGCTACCTTTGAACCCTGTGAGGTAAAAGGAAGTAAAGATGGCTATAAGGCCATAGTCCATGCACAAGATATGGATATTGTCACCTATGGTATTACCTACGATAATACTATTAAAATGGCACAATCAGTAGTAACTGATATGGCTCATGCCATGTCCTTAGAGGAAATCATACCAGGAGCTTTAAGCCCCTCCCAGCTCAAAGTAGCCAAATATCATGTTAAAGATGGACACAGTCCCCATCATCCTGATAATGCCCCTTACGATCTCAAAGCTTTAGCCCAAATGATGGCTGACGATGTTAAAAGCCCTGATCTAGCAGAGCCTACCTATGTCCATACTCTCAAGCAACATGATAGTGAAGTCATGGTTGCCATTGAGCTTGAAACTCAAACAGCTTTAAAAATAGTAATAGTCAACTACCTATTAGAGCACAAGCTCAAACTGTCTACCTTAGCAGAGCGTTTAGGGTGTAAGCGTGCCGAGCTAGAAAGCCAATTAGACTTCTACCAAAATACTAATATCTACGATCTCAAGCTCATTATTGCCCAACTTGATCTTAAGATCACTGATCTTGATGAAATCCTCAGTGCTTAACGACTCTCACACAAAAAAGCCCTTAAAGATGAAACTTTAAGGGCTGAGTAATCATGAAAAGTTAATTTCGTTGCTGCTTAGCTATGAGCGCTTACGACGCGAGCGTACTCTGCGCTTAGGCGTACTATCACTTTCTTCCTTAGCTAAGACTACTTCTTCTTTATCACTAGCAGCTTGATCTACTTTAGCAACCTCATCAGTGATTTTATCCAAAGCATTGTCTTGCTCTAAAGACTCCTTAGTCTCTTCTTCTAAGTCACTAATGATAGCTTCTTGCGGGAGGTTAAAAACCTTATGGCAAAGCTCACTAGCACTTTGAGAGCTAAAGGTAATACGTGTAGCTTCAGAACCTAATAAGGTAGAGGCGCTGCCTATCTGTAGGACTGCACTCTTAGGCACTTGCTGAGCTTCGTAAAAATACTCAGGAGGCAAAGTTACCTGCTGATTATGTAAACGCATCTTAGTAGCAGCTAATTGCTCACTATTAGTACCATGTAAGGCGCGTGCTTTGTAGTCACGCATTAAGACCTTGACTTCAGATGAGGTAACAAAAGCATGCTCTGGAGACTTAACAACCAAAACCGACTTTTGAGGCTCAGTATCATGATGAGCACAAGTAAGCTCACCAATTAACACTGTATGACCCTCATTCATAATGGCTGCTTTAAGTTCACTTGCTTGTTGCTTAAGCTTACAGCTTTCTTCTAAATCCTCTTGCTGCTGTGCCATAGCATTTAAAGTCTCAGTCTGAGCAACCGCATCAAGCTTGCTTACTACTAACTCTTGCTCATCTTCATGCCCTTTAGGAGGCAAAGCATAAGTAATATTAGTAGCATCGCTGGCGGCTAAGGTCACATGAGGACTATGAGGAGAAAGATAGCTCTTTTGGCGCTGCTCTTGCTCAACTAAAGAATTGAGCAAATGCTGACTAACTGCCACATCTAAGTTGTGAGCTTGAATCTTACAAGTAGTCATAGCGATGTTCTTCACACCGCTGTAAAAAGGCACTACCTCTTCATTAAGCTCAGCACTATTACGATAGCCAGCCTCACGAGCATTGATGTAATTAGGCATACGAGCATTGAAGGAAGTGGCATGAGCCTGATTGTGCTCATGACGCAGCTTAGCAGCGCGGGCAGCACGCAAAGCAGGAGCCGAATGAGCAAATACAGGGCCACGACCATAGGTAATACGAGGCAACTCTAGCTTAGCTTGGCTAAAGATAGGCTCTGGCTTGAGCTGTAAGCGTGCCTTTTTAATCTCTTTTTGCAAGAACTCTTCATTAGCACCAGGCACACTCTGACGAGCCAGCTGAGTGTAATCCTCACCTGAAAAGCCATAAGCAGGCACACGCATTACAGGAGCATTATCAAAGCGCTCAAAGCTACGCTGAGTAAGACCAATATTGGATCTTACTCTATCAGGTTCATTAACTACCTGCATAGAATGATAGCGGCCAAAAGGCACACTACGTTGATAATAGTGCTCATGAACCTTAGGAGTTGGTTTTGACTCACTAACTGTAGGGTAACTAGCATCATAGCCCTGAGCAGAGCTTAGTTGGGTCTCCATACCACTCATGGAAGCACCAAAAGCTGATCCTTGGTAACTACTGCCAGTTTGTAGACCTTGACGATAAGAAGAAGCCGCCTCACTTGGGCGGCGCTCTTTAGGCCAAGTTTTCTTCTGGCTGTTGCTCACGGCTCTTATCCTTTGCCTCAAGTGGTTGTAAGCTATTAGTTATTTGTGCATGTTCTTGAGCTTTAGCTTGCTCTTTAAGCTGATGAATCTCTTGTTGTAAATCAGGATAAGGCTCGTTGTTCTCCAACTTATTTGGAGTTAAGCCGTCAATACCATTGATGGCAATTTCACGAGCTAAAGCCTCATCATCAGAACCTAAAGCAGTAGCAATTAAAGCTAAAGGTAAACGCTCTAAATCAAGACGAATATTGTGGCCATAGACCCCGTCTAATAAACAACGATATAGGTGAGTTTCAGACTGATTTAAAGCCACAGGAGCACAGTTGCTAACATAGTCTTCATTATTGGTCCATAAATCTTGGTTAGAGAGCATAGTCTGTTCATCCATTAAGACGGACTCAATATTTGGCAAGTACAGACGTAAGTTATGTAATACGGCAAAGGACTTTAAGTCGATGGAGCCTAAATATTGGCACTGACTCTTAGCTACCCAATCAATCTCACAAACCTCACGGATATGAGTATTTGGCGTAATAATAGCCATAGTACCCTTGATGCTAGGTAAAGCTACTGCAGTAGAGATATTGTCCATAAAGACAATACGATCTGGGCGTAAGTTTAAACCTGCCATCTCATCTAAAGCGCAAGCAAAGAGCTTCATACCGCCAATACGTGCACTAATAGCCTCATCAAAGACGACAATGCGTACTAAAGCAGGAGGTGGCACAATACCTAACTGGAGTAAGTCCTTGCGATATGGATTAAGCTCTAAGTAATCACGTAAGAACTCTAAGAGCAGATGGTTGTGAATTTCAAACCAACGAGTATCAACACCACGAATTGGGATTTGACGGGTTAAGAATAAACCATCACGATGAGCACAGAACCACTTGGAAACAGCAACCATACGCTCAAAGTCAATCCAATCTAAATTGGCTAAGGAGTTGATAACATTTAAAGCACTGTCAATAAGCTCTGGGATCTCTTGTAAGATTAAAGATAAGCAGCGAATTGCAGAGTGATATTCAACCTTATGACCTGCCCAAGAGGCAAGCTCATCTGGGGTATCAAAGACTAAGTGTAAAGGAACCTTTACTGTACCTAAGCCATCAAAAGTACGATCAACAAACTCAACATGACCAGCTGGAATTGGAGTGGACCATTCTTTACAAAAGCTTAAGAAAGCCTCTGGATTATTGACAATATCACTTTCGTTAGCAGGAGCACCTAAATATAGGTGAGTAGGGAAATCCTCGGGCACCTCACGCTTATCCTTGACGTGACTTGCCAGCCAACTAATCACTTTAGCGCGATAGTAATGGTTAATCTCGCTGCGAATGATGCTACGGTTTTTCAAAATTAACTTCCTATGGTCTAAACTTGTGCCCAAGACAGTACTGTAAGCTCTAAAGCTTAGGTTTAGCCAAGTAATTTAAACTACCGAACTAAACCAAAGCCTCAGGCCACGTAAAGATCGTGCCACTGAGCATTAATACTAGGCTAAGATTATAGCATATGCCACTTGCTGCAATACTAGCTACACCCTAAATCTCAAGCCAATGCGCAAATTGCGATACTAATCACACTTTACTTTGCCAACGATCAATAAAAGCAAAGTGCGGTAAAAGTAGTTGCACCATAGGCCCAATAAATACTGCTCCTAAAATTGTACCTTCTCGAATGCCAATAATGGCACTAAAGTCAGAGCACCATAGAGAAATGATGGCAGCAAGTGCGACCAAGGACAAATCATAGCTTAATTTCACTGTGCCCATACGCCAATGCTTTACTTTAGCTAGCACTATGACATAGGCATCACAAGGCAACATAGCGACATTGGCCGTAGATTGCAGCACAATATTAATCGATATAATGATGATTCCTACTAAGAAAGTTAAAAAGCAGGCCCAATAGCCCGTAAGCTCAGGCTGAAATGATGCTGTCAGATACATTACAACATCTACTAGCAACCCAAAGACAATCATAGCGGGTAGTTGCAATAAGATATTAGATAACTTAGAGCGCCATTGGCTCTTAGGATATAAGGTAAATTGCAAGGCCATCATCGCTAAATTAAAAGCAATAGTAACGGCGCCCATAGTGATAGGGAAATAAGAAGAGATCACAAAGCTCGCACAGGCAATAGAATTAACGCCTAAAGTCGATCGGGTAACTAAAGTCACCCCTACAGCTGCAATGCTAATGCCCAGCAGAAAAACACCATAGCGGCGTATTAGCTCTTTCTTGTTCATAGAAAACACCATAAAAAAAGCACAGGTATGTCAGTGCTGTAATTATGACTTTTCTAAAAGTGCAATACTTGTATGCAAGTCACAAAAAATCCCACAACCCACCCTCATTACTACTTTAATCAGCGCTCTGGTGATAACAATGAGCTATGAATTATGCCTTTGTGCGCGATAGGAGCAAAACCATGAAGCTTACGCAAATGAGACTGCTCACGTCTTCTATTTATTGAAAAAGCAGTTTGACATCTAACGCAGTCAAGGGCGTTGAACGCTCGCCTTAAAGTAGTAACTACCAACTAAAACTGTACTTATTCCTTAAGCTCACAAGTCCAATTGCTCATTTGAATCTTATTATCTAATAAACGTAAGCTCTTGGACAAGGCATCAACTTCTTTTTGCCAAGCACTAAGATCAATGGTGCTCTTAAACTTAATTTCACCACCACGAGCACGATAATTAACTCTACCTGCCTCTTCAATAATGTCACGATAGCGGCTAAGTTTGAGCATGAGACTATCTTTGTGCGCTAATAGCTCAGTTAAACTTAGGCCCTCTACTAAGGTAGTAGCATTAGTAAGGTTAATGCGGCAAATTAAATAATCTAAGCGCTCAATAGCACTATCTAATTGAACCTTAAGCTCTTGAGGACATTCTAAAGGCTCCTCACCTTCTTGCACTAAAACACAATTGGCTAAACGTGCTTTAATTTGGTTGATCTTAACTAAAAGATCAGAGCGCTCTTGTAAAGCTTCAGCTAGCTTCATACAATCCCCCTTCCTACTTAGTAAAGTGTTTACAAAGAACTCAATTCTCTTGTCCTAAGTATAAGACAATTATAGTACTTCACTACACTCTAATGCACCATTTAAGAGCTCTTTTTAGCTAAATTTTAAGTAGCCATATAAAGAGCAACTGAAGTTGCGCTATTATGGTCAACGAGCCAATTTTGTGCCTTAACCAAGAGTTAGCGTTTAATTAGTCTATGCCAGAGGAGTTTGCCCTTTGGTAGATCACTTGTTTTTCTCTCCCTTGTACTGAGGTTTTTTGGCGGCTTTATCACTTACAACTAGCAGGGCTTAAGCCCCATGGTGAAATTCATGCCATCGAACGAACAACTATTAAGACTCGGCATCTTTATAGCCACAGGCTATTTATGTGCTGGTGTCGTATTTGCTATTTTTGCAGGTATTCCTTTATGGGTCAGCTTCTTTGATAGCGAAATCTCCTTTGCCTCCTTGGTCGTTAGTGCCACTTTTATTGCAGGTCTTATTATCGGCATGCTGATCTTACGTCCCCTTATTCCTAAGGTCGGAGTAAAAGCTGTCTTTGAGCAAGATGTTTTAATTTTAATGATTGGCTTGCTCTTTATGTCTTTGGCTATGAATCAGGCTATGTTAATAGTCGGACTATTAATTACAGGCTCTGCTATGAGCTGGTACTTTACAGCTAATTTTAAAGTCCAAGTCAGCGCGGCTAAAAAAGGCGGCATCACTGCCTTGACCTTAGGTGGCTGGGCTTTAGGTCCCATTCTTACCTTTATTGCCTTAAATTACTTTGCTAATCATGGCTTACTAACCTTACGCATTATCTACGCTCACTTTATCGTCTTAGCTTTCTGGGTCTGGGTACAGCGCTTGGGATTACATACCACTTATGACAATGCCCCTGAGTTTGTCTTACGTATTCAAAAAGGCTATCACCATCAGCAACGTAAATTCTTTGATCCAGGCGCTAGCGCTAGTGACGAGTTTGTCAATAAAGCTTTAGATGATCAAAAGGGCAATAAGCCTGACTCTCGTATCTAAAGATCTTGTGTGTGTGTGTTAATTGTTAAAGGTTATTTATATGCCCTTATGTTCTAAAATCATAAGCACTTTGTTGCTGATGAGCCTAGCTATCACTCCAGCCCTAGCGCGCCCTCTAATTGGCAGTGCCGATGCCATTATTACCACTACTACCGTTTATGGCATTCGCTATGAAATGATCATATTTGGTCTGCTCTTACTAGGTGTAGCTGTTTTTTACAATAAGACTATGCATGTAGCTGTAGTAGGCCTATTATGCTTGTGCTTTTACAAGTATGAATTTATTGAAGGCTTCTCAGTTATTCATAAATTAATAGGCTATACCAATGACCAAGGTCAGTGGGTCAAGGGCTCATGGAATACTTACTTAAACTTAGCTCTCATGCTTCCTGGCTTTGCCATTTTAGCTAATATCTTTGAGCAATCTCGCTTTCCTGCAGTGCTACCTCGCTATCTACCAAGCGGCATGTGGGGCGCTATGACCTTATTGGCTTTTGTCTTCTTGCTCTCTACCTTCCTCGATAATATTGCCGCTGCCATTATTGGCTGCTCTATGGCTGCTACTTTGTATAAGAACAAAGTCCATATCGGCTATATCGCAGCTATTTGTGCTGCATCTAATGCTGGCGGTGCTGGCTCTGTAGTAGGAGATACTACCACTACCTTAATTTGGATCTACGGCAAAGACCCATTAGTATTAGCTCATGCCTTTATTCCTGCCCTAACGGCTTTTGCTGTTATCGCCTTCTTTGGTGCACGACAACAGCATAACTATACCCAAGATACCTTTGTTCCTCAAGGTGGCGTAAGTGTCGAACCTCGCCGTATTGCTCTAGTGGGCTTAATTCTAGCAGGTGCCATTATCTTTAATTACTTCTTGGAGTTTCCTGCTTTAGGTATCTGGCTAGCTATTTTTATCGGCGCTCCTTTTGTTAAGATCAACTTTAAAGAAGGCTTAAGTGCTGTTGAATCTACTGTATTCTTAATTGCCTTGGTCTTTTGCGCTGAGTTGGTACCTATTGACTCTGTACCTGATGCCTCTATCCTCTCTACCATGGCTATTGGCTTTGTCTCCTCAGTCTTTAATAATATTCCTCTGACTCAATTATGCTTGATTAAGGGCGGCTATGACTGGGCATTAATTTCTTATGCTGTAGGCTTTGGTGGCTCTATGATTTGGTTTGGTTCCTCAGCTGGTGTGGCCATTTGTAATGTCTTCCCTAAGGCTCGCTCCTTTATGAACTGGCTGCGCTACGGCTGGCACATTCCTTTTGCCTTTATCGTAGGCTTTGGTGTCTACCTTATTACCTTAGGCTGGGATCCTATGAAGGGCAACCCACCAGATCAAATGCCAGAGCCAATCTCTGAGCAAGAAGCTATTGGTAATACCCGTGTGCACCATAATATTATTCCTCCCCAGGTTAGTTTCTTGCCTGAGCAAGAGCAAGGACCCAGTGCACAAGATCTCAAACCTCACAAGTAGTTAAATTAAAACTAAGGGCAGCTTCTAATGCTGCCCTTTTTCTTAACGAATATATAGGTATTGCAAAATTGATATAAATACATCCTTAAGTACAGCTATGGTCTGATTATTAGGCTGCTTAAGTAATTGGTGAACAATGCTTTGCGTAATAACCATCTTGCTTGGTTTACGCATCAAATCATTAATTAGTTCTTCAGCACTAATCGCACTAATACTATTGATAGTATTAGCATTAAGCTGATTCTGATAGCGCTTTAAAAAAGCAATCTTGGCCTTAATGAGCTCTTGCTTAAGCTCAAACTTATGCTCCTGTATTAAATAATCATCATAAATCTGCAAATAATGAAGTAGCTCCTCAGCATCAAGCATTATTAGAGCGCCCGCTACTTCTTGGCAATTCTCAATATTATGAATGCGCTCAAACTCTCTTACAACATTATCTAGGATCTTGCTATCTACCTTCTCAGGAACCTTAAGCTCAAGTTGCAATTGATGGAGCGCTCTATAAACTAAGTAATTGATCTTATTTATTAGATAAACCAAACTACCCGCTTCTACCTTAAAGGTAAGCTTCATTAACTCCAAGACTACATCTAGCGCCAGATGCTGTTTTAACAACAGCATTGCTAACTGAGTACTAAGCTCATCATGCGCTTGTAGCATTTGGTACAATAGCGCTCTAATTTCACCATTGACTTTAGCACTATCATAGCCAGAACTTGCTGCCGCATAAATAAGTCGAGCTAACAGAGCAACAACTACAGTCTTATCAATCTGCTGTGTCTCATCACACTCTTCACTACTATCACCACTGCGCACCACCTCTTGACGATAGCACAAACCGAGCAGCGTATTGCTAGACTCCAAATTATCCTCATCAGGCGCAAGCTCTCTTAGTAATGGCGCATAATTATAATTAACTATACTGTATGAGCACTGGGCTATTTGTACGAGACGCTCTTTAATGTCCATTAAAAACTCCCTAATTAAGCTTCTTATTGGCAACAGTAAGCGACTTTTTCAAGTAAGCTAAGGCTTTATTCCAATAAGAAACATTACCTATGGCTTTAACTTGAAAATTCTCAGCAGCCATTTGCTTTAGGTGTTCACTGTGATCTTTTAATAATGTTCCTACTAGAGAGCCTACTGAGCTCTTCCATGTATTAACATCTATCTTAGCTAAATTTTTGTCTTGACATTGAGGAAGCTGGATCTCTATATAAGCACGCGCCCAAGATAAGCAGAGGCAGACAAAATACAGACTTTGATAGTTCATAGGACAAAACAATGTCCCAGAGGTTGTAGGCATAGTTTGAGCATTAAGTTTACTTAGTTGATATGTACTCTTTTTCCATGAGTTAGCAGCCAAATCCTGAGCAAACTGATATGCAACCTTAAAAACTAGATCTTTAGGGCTTTTCTTAAACATACCAGGCCTCTTAGCAAGAAGAGATAGCATCATACTTGGCAAGTCTTTAACAAAAGGTAAACAATTATCACTCTTGAGATCCGTTTTTTGAGGCTGATTAACATACAAGCTTAAAGAGCTCTGGACATACCTTAAAGCAATATCCCAATCACACTTATCTCCAATGGTTTTTAGCTTAGACAGACTGTTATTACTTAAATTTAAGTGCACTGCATAAGCTCTAATAATGCTTTGAACTACCCTACCTGTATGTAGCTCAATACTATTACAGCCAAGTAGCTTAAGCTCATTATCTTGAAAACTATGAACATGCCGCGTAATAAATACCCTTGACCAGGCAAAGCAAAATATCATTAGATAATAATCATGATTACTGATGCTATTATTAGCTTTAGGCTTTCTTGGCGACGGCAAACCTTTATCATATAAAGTAGCTAAATGATCAACATTTAGTTGGCAAACACCTTCGTCTAAACATTGAGCAAAGACATAGGCTACCTTAAACAGCAAAGCATTAAGCTTATTTTGTTTAAATAAGGATCCTTGCAGATAGAGCACATTCCCTAAAAGCACTTGCACTTTATTCGCCACTGGCTGGTATAGAGCTTTAGCCTTTGCTTTTGGCTTAGGCACGACATTACTCTCTACAACACCCTTATCTAAGCTTAGATTTTGATTATGGTCTTTATTCGAGACTATAGAATCATTTTCAGCAAGAAAGGAAAGGGCAATAGCGTTCACATCTCCTGTCCATAATTTATCTAAATCAAAATTCTGAAAACTATCATTAGCCACGACACTGCTATCCACCTTAGCAATAATGGTTAATTTACCGTCTACTGACTTCTTATCCTGACCACTGACTAAATCAACACTATCAAGAGCAGCTTGCTTAGGGGATGTAGCGTCTTTTGTAGTCTGAGCCTCATCTTTAGACTCTGCAGATAGCTCATTAGGAACTACTAAAACTTGCTCACTATCATCTAGCTGCTCAATTACTAAATCAGCACTATTTAGAGCTGCTTGCTCAGGGGATATAGCGTCTTCTGTAGTCTGAGCCTCATCTTTAGGCTCTGCAGATAGATCATTAGGAACTAATAAGACTTGCCCACTATCATCTAGCTGCTCAATTACTAAATCAGCACTATTTAGAGCTGCTTGCTC
>Peterbilt_p1__coassemble_532_pt1 | contig 21250 bp, 20 predicted proteins | sample Peterbilt_p1__metabat2_low_PE_002 | metagenome-assembled genome bin Peterbilt_p1
GATATTATCGGCGGCTTTATCTCTAAAGAAGATTTTGATGATCGCGCTTATAGCGAAATGTTGGAAGCCGAACAAAAGCAAGATGATCCTGCGGCCGCGCAGGATGCCGCCGCCCAGATCTCAAGGATTCGTAAAGGGCGCTCTAAGGCTAAGGCTAAAGAAGAAGCCCCAGCCGAAGTAAAGCCACAAGCTTCCGTGTGTCATTCCCTTGATGAACTGTTAAGCGATTCTCAGCAATCCCCAGTCATTCCAAATCCATTAGGTTAAATTGGAGCGTTTTTCTATGTTTGATGTAAATACCTTCTTATCTCAACAAACAGCCGCCAGCTTGCAACAACAAGGCGAGCCAGCAGTAAGCTTAAAAGATATGCCTACTGTTACAAACTCTGGCTTGTACCAATATCACATTAAGAGCGCTTTTGTAAAAGAGAGTGTAAGCCCTGCTACTGGTATCCCTCATTCTTATATCGAGCTGCAAGGCGTTGCTACTCTTGACAGCGATCCATCTCATTGCGGCTTTTTACGCTTGTTTGTTGATATTCCAACAGGTGCCCCAGATGAGTATAAGAGCACCCCGATCCGTTTTGCTAACTTAATCGCAGCTTGCAAGAGCTACAACCAGCAAGGCCACTTGTTTTTTGAGCAAGTGGAGCGTACCACCTCAGACGGCCAGCGCACTTTTGTAGTAAGCCCTGCGCTAGAAAATAAAACCGTATATGTTTGGATTGTGGGCAAGGATAACAAAAACAACCGCCGAAACATGTATCCATACGCTTTTATGGATGATCAAAAGCGCTCTATGTTAGAAGCTCAAAATAACGCCCCAGCAAGGGACTTTATGCGCCTTAACTACATTAAAAGCGAAGGCCTACCTTTAGGCTTATCGCAAAATGAGGCTAAGGCTATTCAGGTTCAAAACCCTTTTAGGATTCCTGGGCAAAATGTTGCGGTTAATAGTTCCGTTGGTGCTTATCCTGGGGTACAAAATACGCAGCAAGCTTTCTCAGCAGCATCTTATCAGGGTATGCAAAATGCTCAAGTAAGCCCTTATCAAAACATGCAAGGTGAACAAAGCCAACAAGCGGCGTTTACTCCAGTGCCACAGCAACAGGCTTTTACAGCTGCGGCCCCTGGTTCTAGTAATCCATATGCCCCAGCCGTTGAAAATAGCGGGAATAAGGATGAAATCCCTTTTTAGTTATTAAGTAGAAGTTATTAAGGGGGCGAAGTGCTATTGCCCCCTTTTTATAAGAGGTCATTATGAGGGTTACTGTATTTGGGCTTAAATTTGCCTCAAAAAAGGCTTTAGCACAGCTTTTAGGCTGTAGTTATCGCTATTCACCTCGACGCAGGCGGGGCGTAAATGTCAAGGCTAAGGAAATGTTAACCGAACGCGACATTATGAAACGGTTCAATTTTGAAAGCAAAGAAGCTGCTGGCAAGTGGCTTAGAGCTAAGTTAGAGGAAGCGCAAAACAATGCAAGTGCTATTGATTAATGATATATGCCGTCAGCTTAAGATAAGTAGAACTACTTTGTACTCATGGCGTAAAAAGGATCCAACTTTCCCAAAGCCATTACCTAATCCGGGGAGAAGTGTTCGCTTTGATGCTATGAAGTTTGCCGAATGGTGCAAAAAAAGCAAAGCATGTTAACCACTGGGGGCTTATGCCCCCTTTTTTTGTTTAGGTAAGCTATGAATCAAATTAAGCTAAGAGACTATCAAGAAGAAGCCGTAACTAGTGCTATTAACTTTTACAGCCAAATAAAGGATACAGAAAGAAACCCTATTGAAGTTCTTCCAACTGGTGCAGGTAAGAGCATTATAGCCGCCGAACTATTTAAGCGTCTTGCTGTATTTCCTGAAAATAAATTCATGCTACTTACTCATAGCTCAGAGCTAGTAAAGCAAAATGCCGAAAAGATTAAGCTATTATGCAGCCGCTCAAGTGTAGGCATTTACTCTGCTGCTTTAGGGGCTAAGGATAAGACGCAAGATATTATTTGTGGAACGGTGCAAAGTGTCTACAAGATCTTAAAAAAGAACGCTAAATCTTTTGGGCCTCGCTCACTACTTATCATAGATGAGGCTCACTTGCTAAGCAGCAAAGATAACAGCATGTATAGAATAGCAATAGCTGCTTTAAAAGAAGTTAATCCTAAAATGCGGCTTTTGGGCTTAAGTGCCACCCCTTATAGATTAGACTGCGGTCTATTGACTGATCAAAAAGATGCTATTTTTACTGATACTTGTTTTGACCTATCAAGCGATATGCCTAAGCTTATTGAGCAAGGTTATTTAGCCCCTTTAGAGACATTGCCAGCACCGTTAAATCACAGTATTGACTTTAGCAAGGTTAGAGTAATTGGAGGTGATTTTAATAGCTCAGAGCTTGATAGCTTATTTCAAAAAGAATCTATGTTAAATGAAGCATGTGACATTATGATCGCACAAGCAAAAGAGCGTAAGGCCTGGCTAGTATTCGTTAGTGGTATTGCTAGTGCTATGGGGGTAAGCGAGCTTTTAAACCAAAAAGGCATTAAGTGCGAGGCTGTGCATTCAAAAAGGCCTAAAGAAGATAACGCATTAGCAATTAATGAGTTTAGAACAGGTCATATAAAATGCCTAGTTAGTGCTGATCAACTTACTACAGGGTTCGATGTGCCTAAGATCGATTTTATAGGAATGCTGCGGCCTACTATGTCACCTTCTTTACATGTCCAAATGTTAGGCCGTGGTATGCGCCCGTACGCAGGTAAGGATAATTGTCTAGTATTGGACTTTGTGCAAAATCTCCAAAGGCTAGGCCCTGTAAATAATCCAAATATTCCAGAAACAAAAGATAAGGATAATAACGAAGAAGAAGTAATCAAGCTTAGTAATGAGCCTAAGATAGTTAAATGCGCTAATTGTGGGTGCTCTTTTGTGTCTACTGATTATGTATGCCCTGAATGTGGAACGCTGCGTATGAGCATACCTAAAACAATTGACCTAAAAGACTTATCAAGCGGTATTGCTATTGACTATACCCAGGGCTTGCCAGTGCATACAGTGATTAATATGGTGCCTTTAGTACATAAGGCCAAAAGTGGCAAGGAATGCATCAAGATTGATTTTGTTTGTAAAGGGGATATAAGGCCGTATCATATCTTTGCTTTTTTGAATTTTGATTTAGATGGCTTTCCTTATAAAGAGGCTTGTAAGTTGTGGGGAATGTTAAAAGGCGGGGAGGGATGTCCTAAAAATACAGACGAAGCAGCAAAGAGATTAAGAGAATTGAAGATGCCCCGAGAGATATCTGCAACAAGAAGATCATTAACAAGTGGTAAAAAATTTGACCGTATTTGGGGGGCTGTTTATTAATAAGAAATAAGGCGGTTTTGAATATTAACCGCCTTTTTTGTTTTAAGCAAAAAATTCAGGAATATAAGGGCGTGCACACTTCTCTACATAGTCGCACCAAGCTTGCATAATAACGCGGCGCTGCTTTAAGTAGTCTGAGCGCTGGTAAGCTTGTTGCGTGGCGTTTTCCACTCTATGAGCTAAGCACATCTCACAAGCTGCAAAGTTAAAATCTTGATCAGCAAACCAAGTTCTAGCTATAGAGCGGATACCATGAGGCGATACAATATCATGTATCTTTAGTGACCTAAAGATTTGTTGAATCCTATATTCTAAGGTTAAATCGTTCTCATTGCGTCCTGCTACCAAAGGATAAGGGCACATAGTGCTAAGGATAAAATCAAGCTGCGTACAAATAGGCACAGTATGCGGCCTTTTGGCTTTCATCACTGAGCTAGGTAATTTAATCACCTTAAAAGTGTTATCAATCCATTTTGACTGCATTAGCTGTAATTCGTGAGAGCGAACAAGCGAAAACATAAGAATAAGCAAAAGCTTAAAATTATAGTTGCGAGATTTTGACTTGCACTTATTGGCCACTTCAAACAAGTGGGGAAGCTCTTCATAATTTAAGCTTCTTAAATGTTCTTTTTTGTGATGAATTAAAGTTTTAGCAACATATTGAAGCTTAGGAATTTCAATGAGATTTAAGGCATTAGCATAAAGCTCTACATTAGCCACAGCGTTTAAAACTAAAGGGCCTATAGTAGGGGGAAGCCTTTCCGCAAATTGCTTAAGCTCCATAGGGGTAATAGTATCAATTTTGCGCTTATGAAAAGGCTTTAAGTGTCTTTCTAAGTTCTTATAGCCTTTTAGTGTCTGAGCTCTTAATGATGCTTGCTTAGATGCTACCCACTGATTAAAAAGTTCACCAAAGTTTAATGATGTTTTAAGTCGAACAGCGCAACGGCCATCAATATAGCCTGCGGCCTCATGCGCAGCTTGTGCCCTAGCTTCTTTAAGAGACATAGCAGGATAATCACCTAAAGCTATTTGCATAGCTCTACCTTGAGAACTTTTTCTTAGTATCCATTGCATACGGCCATTAGGATAGACTTTTATATTAAGGCCTGCTCCATCGCTTTTTAAGTATGAGCTAGCTTTAGGCTTGAGCGCTTTAAGCTCCAAGTCTGTAAGCTTGTAATAGGTACTCATTAAATCACCTTTTTGACTAGTAATAGAGTGATTTTAAATCTTGTACCAAAGTTGCACCTAATGCCTTGCTCTTTAACGTTCCTATTAAATCCTAGTTGAACGAAGTTTAATATAAAAATGACGTAAACGCCTTGTATAGCAAGTATTGGAGCGATATTATCTTCTTTAGAAAAGCCGTTATATTAAGAAAGCTTAAAGCTTAGGCAAATTGTAAAGGTCAATTTGTTTTCTTACGTCATCCTGCTCCTTGGCTAGTCTTAAGTGCAACCATGTTTGGTAATGCAGGCATCTTTGCAATGCTCTCTTATATTAGTCCTGTGCTGACTGACTTTTCTACTGTACCTTTAGGCTATGTCTCAGCAGTGATGGCAGCTATGGGCATGTGCATGGTAATAGCTAATTTAGTTTCAGGTCGTTTGTGCGATCGCTTCACTCCTGGCAAGGTAGCCTTTGTCTGGCAAGTAGTTGCAGTATTAGCCTTGGTAGCATTAGGAGCTTTTGGTGAGCAGCTATTAGCTTGCTTGGTATTAGTGTGCTTAATTGCAGGCATGCTCTTTGCCGTTGGTGCTCCTGAACAAGTGTCCATCTTGCGTACAGCTCCAGGAGGCATGCTTTTAGGAGCTTCCATGATTCAAGCAGCTTTTAACTTGGGTAATGCTCTCGGCGCTTATGTTGGAGGTATTCCTTTATCTCTTAGCATCAGTATGTCCTATATCATGTTCTCAGGCGCGCTCTTAGCTGCTATAGGTGCATTATCTATGTATCTGTACTATCGCAGATATGAATACAACTTTGCAGATTTAACCTCACAAAATTAGTGCACAGCTAGCACACTATATTAGTGTGCATAATGCCCCTAGCCTTTTAAATAAATGCTATATATAAGTGCATCTAAGATAAATATGTTCAAGAACATCTAAATGCACGTGCTTGTGCTTAAATTGTGCTTATGCAATATTTAGGAGGCCGTTTTTATCAAAAATTAGCGAGAATACCCCCGCCTACGCTGAGGCGAGACAGGGGATGAATCGCTAATTTTTGATAAATAATTAAGAGTGCTATCGTATCTAGGAAGAGGTAAGAGCACTATTGGCTGCAGGCATCTTTAGCAGCTTTGATAGCGTCAGGTGCAAAAAAGGTGCTATCTGTATTATAATTAGCGGATGTTGCCTGATTTTGCTAGGCAACATTTGTCAGTCTCACTAGAGAAATTAACTCAGTATTTGTTTGCAGGTAGGGGTGGCCCACTAAACCAACAAAATTGTGGCTAGTATCAGTGTAGTACTAAGTTTAGTCTGGCCATTATTGTCGTCTACCTCAAAGCTAGCCTAGACCTCCTAATTATTAAGGAGGCTAGTGCTTTTTCACTACTGAGCTGTTGTTATTTGTTTTTGACCTGAGACTTGGTTTTTAACTGAGGGTGCATATTTATGAGCTGGATTGATGAAATTGCTAAAAAGTTTACCAAGAGCGACAGTAGCAAGCATGAGATTCCAGAGGGCGTTTGGACTAAGTGTGAAGCTTGTGAACAGGTGCTCTATCGCTCAGAGTTAGATCGCAATCTCAATGTGTGCCCAAAGTGTGGCCATCATATGCGTCTAAAGGCTCGTACCCGCTTAGACACTTTCTTAGATGCTGATAATCGTCAAGAGTTAGGTGCTGATCTCGAGCCGCATGATGTTTTGCGTTTCAAGGACTTAAAGCGTTATAAGGATCGTTATACCTCTGCCCAAAAGAGCACTGGTGAAAAGGACGCTTTAGTAGTACAAAAGGGTACTTTAAAGGGTATTCCTGTTATTGCTTGTGCTTTTGAGTTTAGCTTTATGGCTGGCTCTATGGGTTCAGTAGTAGGTGCCCGCTTTTGCTTAGCTGCTCAAGAGTGTATTAAAGAAGGTCGTGCTTTAGTATGCTTCTCCACCTCTGGTGGTGCTCGTATGCAAGAGTCATTACTCTCTTTAATGCAAATGGCTAAGACCTCTGCTGTATTAGCAAAGATGGCAGAAGCTAAGTTACCTTTCATTAGTGTGATGTCAGATCCAACCATGGGTGGTGTTTCTGCTTCTTTAGCTATGTTAGGTGATGTCAATATTGCTGAGCCTAATGCCTTAATTGGCTTTGCTGGCCCACGTGTTATTGAGCAGACAGTTCGCGAAAAGCTCCCAGAGGGCTTCCAAAGAGCTGAGTTCTTATTAGAAAAGGGCGCTATTGACATGATTGTGCCTCGTCACAAGATGCGTGATGAGGTCGCAGAGTTAATCGCTAAAATGTTAGGCTACTCTTTAGAAGGCGATACCTATCACAAGGAGCAAGAGGTTGCTGATAAGGGTGCTACCAAAGCCAAGAGCACCAAGAGTCCTGTAGATAATGTAGAAGCTGAAGCAAGTGAAGAGGCAGCTCCTGCTCCAGAGCGTAAGTGTCATACCAGCGCTAAAGCAGCCGACAAGGATGCCAAAGAAAGCAAGTAACACTTAATTACAAGCTTTAATGCCAAGAGAGCTACAGCCAAAGTCTGTAGCTCTCTTTGTATTTGTAGATAGCGCACAAATTCTCAACTAAAGCTAGACACAGCCTAGGATCTTATTACTATAATAGTAGTGATTTTATTTAAGTAGCAAGGAGAGCGGCGCTCGAGCGTCCAAGTGAATTATGATTACAACAGAAACTATTGGCGGCGAGGCTGTTACTCGTGATGAGGCAGCTTTAAGACAAGCTCTTAATGAAGCTAAGAGCCAGGGACTTAATTGGAATATCGCTCAGTGGGAGCAATACTTAAATACCATTAATCCTGAGCATATGTCTTTAGGTTTAGAGCGGGTGCGCGAAGTGGCTTTTCGCTTGCATTTATTTGAGGATTTAGTCAATAACGGCACCTATATTGTGACTGCCGCAGGTACTAATGGTAAAGGCTCAACTTGCGCACTTATTGCTCAGGCAATGAGTAATTTAGACGTTAATGTAGGTTTATTTACTTCTCCTCATTTGCGCTCCTTTAATGAGCGTATCAAGATCAATGGCGCTAACATCTCTAATGACAACTTAAGTAAGTGCTTTGCTGAGGTGATTGCTGCTCAATTCCCTGATTGTCATATTGATCCTTTAATCGATCCTCAAGAAGAAAAGTTTGCCCAATTTACCGATGATGATTTTGAGGATGATAGCTCTCTTTCTAGCAATGAGCGTTTGATGGCTATTGCAGAGATCAATCAAGCTACCCGTGCTCAAGAACTAGGTGCACCACGTCTTATGGCCAATAACAGACCACTTAAAGATGAAGTTATTGAGCTTACTTACTTTGAAATTACTACCTTAGCTGCTGTACGTGCCTTTATGTATGAGCGTTGCGAGCTCTTAGTCTTAGAGGTAGGCTTAGGGGGCCGCTTAGATGCCGTTAATATCTTCTATAACGATATTGCTGTAATTACTTCTATCGGTAAGGATCACGTTAAGATTTTAGGTGATACTTCTACGGCTATTGCTCATGAAAAGGCTGGTATTATCAAACCATATGGCGAGGTAGTAGTAGGCAAGAATATTGACGATGATGCCCGCTTAGAGATTTTAACTGTTGCCAAGACTAATGATGCCAAGGTCTATTTAGAGGACTTTGCCTTTAAGGTTGATGTGGTAGCTAAGCAAGATGTAGGCGCTGATAAATCCTATGCCCAAAGCCATGAAATTTGTTACCAAGATAAGGCGGTTAGCTTTGCGCTCTACTTCCCTTATCCAAAGGTTCCTGTAAGCTGTGTTGGTCTAGCTTTAAACGTTATTTTCAAGCTTACTGATGCTTTAGGCTTTAAGAATAATTACGAAAACTTAAGCGCTATTGAAGCTGCAGTAGCAACAGTAGCTTTGCCTGGTCGTATGGAGTTAATGGCTACCCATCCAAGCATTTACCTTGATGTAGCTCATAATGTTCCTGCTGCGGTGCATTTAAAAAATAGCATCAATACCTTTGTGGGTACTAAGGGCAAGCGTCTGGCAGTTATTGGCATGCTCAAGGACAAGGATATTGAAGGTGTTTTAGAGACCTTAAAAGATAGTTTTGATGGATTCTATCTTGCTTCTTTGCCTACAGAGCGTGGTGAGAGCCAAGAGCGCTTAGTTAAATATTTACAAGATCATGTAGATACTACTAAGGTTAAGATCTGCCCTTGCGATAGTGTAGCTCATGCTTTAGAGCAGGCTAAAAAAGATAGTTTTTGTGACGATACTATTGTAGTACTGGGATCTTTTGTCACTGTTGCTCAGGCTAGTGAGGCGCTAGAGCACTAAAAGGGCACTTTAAAGGAGCAACCTCTATGGCTATAAGTAATAATTTGCGCAATCGCTTGGTAGGCTTTGCCATTGTGGCTTCTTCTATCTTGATCTTTTTGCCAGTCATTTTGTCCAAAGACGTGATTGTTAAAAGTACCCCTGAGGCTGTAGTCATTAACCAAAATGGCGCAGTCTTAAATGAAGAAGGTAAGCTTACTTATCAATCTAATGCCAATTTTGAGCAGGCATTAAACATTCATGGTAATAATGATGAGCTTGCTTTAGCTGCTTCTAATAATAACAATCGTGCTCCTGATGCTTTTGAAAGTGCTAAAGTTCAAAGTAGTCCTACTATTCCTAATGTTGCCCATACTGATAATGGTGTGGAGATGTTAGATTTCTCGCGACCTGCCCCTCCTCCTGAGGTAGAGATCTTAACTAGTGCTCCTAAGGCACCAGAGCCTGTTAAAAAGGCAGAGCCTGTTAAAAGCGAGATTTTAACTGCGAAAAAAGCACCTAAAGAGCCTGAGGTCTTAGTTGCAAAAAAAGATCCGCCTAAGGCAGTTAGTGCAGATAAGAATGTTATTGCTGGCACCAAACCATCAGAGCGCTTTGTCGTGCAGGTGGGCGTGTTCTCTCATAAGTCCAATGCCCTTAATGTGGTCAAGCAATTGCAAGGAGCAGGTATTTCAGTATATGCAGTTAAAGTAAGTGATGGTCGTGAGCTCTATCGTGTTTATGGCGGTCGCTCTAATAATAAAAAAGATTTGCTGCCTTTGGTTGAGAAGATCAATAAGCTCTTTGGAACCAAATCAGCCATTGTGCCTATCTAAAGCTAGGGAGTAATAATAATGCAAGTTTCAGAGTTAATTGCTTATTTAGATGAGCTCTTAGAAGCCCATGATTATAAGGATGCCTCCTACAATGGTTTGCAAGTAGCAGGTCCTCAAGAGGTCAAAAAAATTGCTACTGCCTGCACTGCCTCTTTAGAGGCTATTGATGCTGCTGTGGAAGCTGGGGCTGATACTTTAATTGTGCACCATGGTTTATTTTGGAAAGGTGCTGATCCTCGCTTAGTAGGTAATTACTTCTTGCGCGTCAAGGCTTTAGTGGAGGGCAAGCTCAATTTAATTGCTTATCACTTGCCAATGGATGCCCATAAAGAGCTAGGTAACAATGCCTTTTTAGCTCATATTATTGGTGGCGATGTAGTGGACTATATTGTCCCTGGTGATAAGAACTCTATTGGTGTTCGTGCCAAGCTTGCTGAGCCTTTAACTGTCAAAGAAATTGCCGCTTTATTATGCCATCGCTTAGACACTAAGGTTACTTTGCTGGGCAATATCACTGAGGATATGCTCATTGATGATCTAGCTATTTGTTCAGGCTCAGGATCTTCTTTGCTTGATGATAATAAAGAGCCTGCATTCCAAGCCTTAATTACAGGTGATGCTAATGAGCAAACTTACCATATGGCAGTAGAGACTGGTACCTTGGTCTTTGTTGTAGGTCACCATGCTTCAGAGCAAGAGGCGATCAATCTCTTAGGTGATCATTTAGCTAGCAAGTTTAAGCTCAAGCACTTTGCTACTCACTTTAGCTATGAAAAGAGCGTCCCAACCTATGCTATCGAGCCTAGCGACGAGGATGAGGATTAATACCAAGAGCCTGCATTAAAAAATGCAGGCTTTTTTTCACATCAGCAGCTTGCTCAAGCTTCATCGACGATAAAGTGGCTTTCCTTATCTTTAAAAAATGCGCTGCCATAAGGTGCATCTAAGATTTCTAAGATGGCAGGATCATAATTAGCGATAGGGTTGAGCTTGAAGATAGCTGCATATTGGGGATCTTCCATATAAGCATCACTCTCTTGCCCTGAGAGCAAGCGCCAGATACTATCAAACTCATTATCAGGCTCTTCACTCTGACAATAGCTTATAGGTAAGTTGTTGAGGGAGATTTGTCCTGAGACTATGCAGCCATCAGCTTCTAGCCAAGAGCTCAGATACTCCTAATATTAGTAGCGCAAAAAACCTTGTCTTTAGACAGGGGAGGAAGCGTGCTCCTTTTTGATTACAGTTAGAAATGTTTTTCGCTTTTCGATAAGCTTAAGTTTTTTAGGGGAGCTGACATCTCCCAATACCAACTATAGTCTATGGTATCTGACTACAGAGAGTTGTACTAGGGGCAAATTAGGCTTTAGAAGGGAGGATTTGTCTAAAAAGAGCGCTTTATCACAGCTTGGGGTATAATAAAAGGCCTATCTTGTTGTTATTTAAAAGAGGCCAAGCATGTACGATGAGCAATTAAGCAAGCAAGCTTTACTGGTAAAAAATGCCCTTATTGAATGTGGCTTAGAAACTCCTGTTCATGACAATGGCTTGAGCGATGAGCAAAAGCGGGAGCGCATTAGTGCTTGCATGAAGACTATGATGGAGACCTTAGGCTTAGATTTAAGTGATGATAGCCTTTATAAGACTCCGCAGCGTGTAGGCAAGATGTTTGTCGATGAGCTTTTTTCAGGTCTTGATTATCGCAACTTCCCTGATATCACTGTCATTGAAAACAAGATGCAAGTAGATGAGATGATTAAGGTTAAAGATATCTCTTTTACCTCCACTTGTGAGCATCACTTTATGGTCATTGATGGCATGGCTAAGGTAGCCTATATGCCTAGCACTAAGATCATTGGCCTATCTAAGATTAACCGCATTGTGCGCTTTTTTGCCCAACGTCCACAGGTTCAAGAGCGCTTAACCCAACAGATCTTAATTGCCCTTAAGACATTACTAGAAACTGAGAATGTAGCGGTAACTATCACTGCGACTCACTATTGTGTCAAAGCTCGTGGCGTACAAGATCCAACATCATCTACCACTACTACAGCTTTAAGTGGACACTTTAAGCACAATCCATCCTCACGTCATGAGTTCTTAACAGACGATTAGCTCTCTTTGATCTCTCTTTTATATACCAATAGCTTTGTGAAATAAGAGCTATTCTTAGTGCTAGATCTGCTCGGTAAGCTAGTTAAATCCCCCCTTAAGTTCTAGAGCAAAGGGGGCTATATTATTTAGTTCAAGGAGCAGATCTTATGGGTATTATTGGCATCTTATTGATCTTTGCTGTACAGGCAATATTGTTCGTATTGATAGGCAGTTTAGTGATATCTGTGATCGCAGCTATTGCTAGGCTAGTACTAGGATTTTTTGTGGCTCTGTTTCAGATAGGGGTGGGTATTGCAGCTTTTTTGGTTGCTATGTTCGTGCGGCGTCTAATAATGCAGTGTGTATTGATATTATTAATATGTATCTTGTTTTCTAGTTGTGATTAAGCTTCTGTGCCTATGGTATTGCTAATTTTGACGTTCTAGACTAAAGAGCATCTGGACAATTAGAGTTTATAGAGGTGAGGTATGGCAAGAGAAGATGCTGATTATAAGGTGGCCCTGATCGTTCCTGTCTATAATGAAGAAGAAACGATTGCTACTTTTGTCTCAACAGTCGAGAGTAAGCTTGAGAGTGTCTTAGAGCATATTGAGATCGTTTTTGTTGATGACGGCTCTAAAGATAAGTCTGTTGCTATTATCGAAGAGTTAATGCAAAGCGATGAGCGTATTGCCTTAATTAAGCTTTCCCGTAACTTTGGTAACGAAGCTGCGATGACTGCCGCCATTGACTTGTGCGATGCAGATGCTTTGGTGCCTATTGATGTGGACTTACAAGATCCTCCTGAGCTGGTGTTAGACTTCATTAAGATCTGGCGTGAAGAGGGCGTTGATACTGTCTATGGTAAGCGTATTGATAGATCTAGTGACTCTGAGACTAAGCGCTTATCTTCAGGCGGCTTTTACTATGTCTTTAATAAGCTCTCAGGGCGTGTCAAGATCCCTGAAAATGTCGGTGACTTCCGCTTAATTGATGCCAAAGTTATTCAAACAGTACGCGCTTTAAATGAGAGCAATCGCTTTATGAAGGGCTTGTATGCTTGGCCAGGTTTTAGCTCTCGTGAGGTGGATTATGTGCGTCCTGAGCGCAGTGCTGGTACTACTAAATGGAATTATTGGAAGCTGTGGAACTTTGCTTTAGATGGCATTGTTTCTTTTTCTTCCTTACCATTGCGCGTCTGGTCTTATATTGGTGCAGGTGTTGGCGCTTTAGGTTTAATTTACATGGTCTATATCTTAATTAGTACCATGATTAGGGGCGTTAATGTCCCAGGCTATGCCTCATTAATGTGTGTCGTGCTCTTTTTAGGTAGTATTCAGTTGATCTCTATAGGCATCTTAGGTGAGTACTTAGGACGTGTGAGTGAAGAGGTTAAACATCGTCCTGTATATGTAGTTTCTACTATTAAAGGCAATTTAAGTAATCGCCTAATTAAGGGCTATCAGCGTTTAGGTAGTGGCATTTATTTTAACGACAAGCAGCAAAAATAGCATTCTTTAGGCCTCCTTAATTAGGGGGCCTTTTATTAAGGTGCGCTCTATTAAACAAGCTATGAGTTTGGGACAAGGAGAGAATACTCAATTAAGAGTATCAGCGCTGCTAATAAAAATATAACAATAAATAGTTTTTATAGTGGTCGCTACAATAAGGCTATTGAGTTGTGAGGGCTCCTCCATTAGACTAGGGACACTTTTAGATCTTGGTAAGAGGGAAGCTATTATGCGCGTGGCTTTAGGTGTGGAATACGCAGGTTGGAATTATGCAGGCTTTCAGCGTCAATGGCATGCTCCTGCTATTCAAAATGAATTAGAAAAGGCTCTATCACAGATTGCTGCTGAGCCTATTGAGTTAAAGTGCGCAGGTCGTACTGATGCAGGTGTTAGTGCTACTGGTCAAGTTATTCACTTTGATACCACCAAAGAGCGCTCAGAGCGTGCTTGGATCTTAGGTACCAATACCAACTTACCAAAAGATATTGCTATTACTTGGGCCAAGATTGTTCCTGATGACTTCCATGCACGCTTTAGTGCTCGTGCGCGTCGCTATCGCTACATCTTGCAAAATACTGATTATCGTCCAGGTATCTTACAGCAAGGTGTGTCCTTATATCGTGGTGACTATGATGTGGCAGCCATGCATGATGCTGCGCAAATTCTCTTGGGCGAAAATGACTTTTCCTCTTTTAAATCTGCCCAAGATGAAAATCCTCACGCTATGCGCAATGTGCACTTTATTAATGTAATGCGTCGGGGGCGCTATATTATCTTTGATATTCAGGCTAATGCCTTCTTGCATCATATGGTGCGCAATATCGTAGGCTCTTTATTATTAGTCGGCAATAAGACCAAAGATAAAGAGTGGCTTAAGATGGTCTTTGAAGCCCGCAATCGTGACATTGCAGGTCCTACTGCCCAAGCTGAGGGCTTATATTTAGTCCATGTGACCTATGAAGACCATTGGAACTTGCCTATTCGAGATGAGGATATGGGCCCTTTGTGGATCTAAAAGTCGGTACACAAAGAGCGCAAGAAGCGCATACAAAGTTCTAATTGCGCTCTTTCAATATACTCATCAATGCCATGGGCTTGATCAATAGAGCCAGGTCCTAAAACTACAGTTGGGCCAAGCTCTTGTAAAAATGAGGCCTCAGTACAATAGTTAACTTGTAGGGGACTCATTTGTGATCCCAAATGCTTATTCAGCAGCTGGTAAGAGTGCTCATCATGATTGACAAAGGCAGGAATGTCAGCAAAAGGCTCATTCATCGTACATAAGCTCTTAGAAGCTAATTTAGCTTGAAGAGCACAATTATGTTTCTTCTGAGCATGCAAGTCTTGGCAGGCAGCTACTATGCTCTCATAGCACTCATTAATTAGTTGTAAGGCTAAGGCAGGACTCATATTAGGAGTAGGGCGCAGATCAAAGCCTAGTTTTACTTCATCGCAAATAGAGTTGAGGCTATGACCGCCTGTAATATAGCCAATATTGAGCGTAGGGAAGGGCACGGCAAAACCATCATCGTAAAAGTCTGGTCTTAATTTACGCTCTAGCTCTTGGAGCTTAGTGAGAGCAATATTACTAGAGTAAATAGCATTTAAGCCCAAATCAGGATGGGAGGAGTGAGCACTCACGCCTTTAAAGGTAAGCTCACGGGCCATATAGCCTTTATGAGCTACTACAGCTTGCATTGAGGTCGGCTCGCCAATAATAATGAGACTAAAATGCTGATGAGGAAAGTCGTGGGCAAATAGTTGAGGCAGAGCAATAGCTCCTTGCATAGAGGTCTCTTCATCGCAGGTCACTAAAAAAGAGACTTTGGGATAACACTTACTTTCTTTAATCTGAGCAGCTAGCTCCATCATACAAGCTAAAAAGCCCTTCATATCACAAGTACCCCGCCCATAGAGCTTACCTGCTTGCTCGCGCAAGAGCAAAGGATCACTACTCCAATTAGCAGCTACAAAAGGCACGCAATCACTATGTCCACATAAGAGCAAGCCTAAATCAGGACCATGTGCGTTAGGGCTAAGCGCTAATAAATTAAACTTGCCTGGAGCTATTTCATAAGTAGTGGTTTTAAAACCACAGGCACTAAAGTGCTGCTCCATAAGAGCTATTAGCTGTTGATTAGAGCGATCGCGCTCCAGCTTTTCACTAGAGGTAGTATCAATACCAACCAACTGCGCGAGATATTGGGCACTGTCCATAAAAACAACTCCTGATACTAAAGAAAGGCTCATTATAGTCAAGGTATAGCGTGCCCTAATTGCTGAGCCAAAAAGCGCCACAGTTGCGCCCTTTTAGCGCTCTATCTTCACCTTAATAGATCGTATGCTCACCTTTATTAAAGTGCTTGCTCTAGAGCATAAGCATCATAGTCATGATGTGATTGTGTGCGTGCCCTTAAATTGCACTATTTTTAGGAGAATAGCGCGGGACTATGGTGCAAAAACCAATTAATTGCCAATTTGCGTTCCTTTTTAGTGCGAATTTTGAGAGCGGGAAATTTTTTTCGGTATGCTAAAAATACAGTCACAGCTAAGGTGCTGGCTACATCTTGAGTAAGTAATTAGCGTATCTGCCTTATTAGTTGTTCTCAAGAGAAGCTGGCTCTTAAAGTGAGCGCTCAGAGTAGGCAAGAGTAGTTTGAGTTTTAGATTAATGTTTTGCCTTACAAGAGTTTAAATGCAATAGCGCATGTGCGCTGGACAATTATTAAAGCGCGTGACGCGCTCTTTCAACCCCCTGAGGTGTTAATGATTAAAGTTGCCATAGTAGGAGCTAGCGGCTATGCAGGATGTGAGCTAGTGCGTCTGCTAAGCTGTCATCCCAATGTGATGCTGACTCATCTTTATGTTTCAGAGCAAAGCGCAGATGCTCATAAGGCGATATCTTTAGTGTCAGGTAAGCTTTATGGCTTGTGCTCTTTAACCTTAGAGCCTTTATCTTATGCCGCAGCGGCTTTATTAACCTCTGAAGATGCTGATGTGATCTTTATGGCCACTGATCATAAGGTAAGTCATGATCTTGCTCCTGTATTTTTAGAAAATGGCATTGCGGTTATTGATCTCTCTGGTGCCTTTAGAATTAGCGATCCGCAGCTTTTTAGTCAATATTACGGCTTTGAGTTAGGCTCAGCACAACAAGAGCTTTTAAAAGAGCGTGTTTATGGCTTGGTTGACTGGGTTAAGTTTGAACATTTGCAAACAGCGCGCTTAATTAGCATGCCAGGTTGCTATCCAACTGCTAGTGAATTGGCTTTAAAGCCTTTAATGGCAGCTAAGCTGTTAGATTGCTCTATGCCGCCTGTCATTAATGCTGTTTCAGGAGTTTCAGGGGCAGGACGTAAAGCTAAGTTGAGCAATAGCTTTTGTGAGGTCAGCTTAAATGCCTATGGTCTCTTTAATCATCGTCATTTAATTGAGATTGAAGAGCAAGTAGGTACCAAGGTCATTTTCAATCCTCATTTAGGCAATTTTAAGCGCGGTATCTTAGCTACCATTACCGCTCGTTTAAAGATAGGTACTACTAAGGAGCAGGTAGCATTAGCTTATGAGCATGCCTATCTTAAATGCAATCAAAATAGCTCTCATGAGTTTAATACTCTGGTGAGAGTTAAGAATGATACGGTGAAGCTCCAAGATGTTCAGTACACGCCATTTTGCGATCTGAGCTATCAGCTAGAAGAGAGCTCTCGAGTAGAGCAGGGCCCTTATATAGTAATTTCCAGTGCCATTGACAATGTGTTAAAAGGAGCTGCCAGTCAGGCAGTAGAAGCGATGAATATTCACTTTGGTTTACCCCGCAGCCGATCCTTGCTCTAGCAGGCAGAAACAAGCTAGTTTTCCTAGCTGCTAGAGAGCTGTTTGCTAGAGCGTGAGCGTTTTTATATCAGGCCTAAGACAACAGGCCAAAGCTTCGTCCTATCAAACCAAGGTATCACCTTTATGTTAATTATTAAGTTATCAGGCAAGGCCTTAAGCGATCACCAAGCCTTGCTCTCTTTATTCACTCAATTACATTCCCAACAACAAGCAGCTATTATTGTCCATGGTGGAGGAGTAGAGGTTGATAGTCTCCTTCAAGCCTTAAACTTTACCAGCGAGAAAAAAGACGGTATTAGAGTCTCCCCTCAAGAGCAAATGCCTTATATTGCAGGCACTTTAGCGGGATCTTGCAATAAGCTCTTACAAGGATTAGCTTTAAAAAGCTCCTTACAAGCTGTAGGCTTATTGTGCACTGACTTTAACTTATGTCATCTCAAGCCTTATCCTCAAGAGTATGGACAAGTAGCTTCCGTTCTGCCTAAAGATAATTCCTTGCTCTTAGAGCTCCTTAATAAAGGCATTACTCCTATTATTTGCTCTATTGGTCTTAGTGAGCAAGGTGAGCTCTATAACATCAATGCTGATGAAGTAGCTGCCTGCTTAGCTTTAGCCTTTAAAGCTCCCTTAGTCTTCTTTTCTGATGTGCCAGGTGTCTTAGATTCCCAAGGTAAGGTAATTGAGCACATTGATGAGACTCTTTGTCAGCAGCTATTAGCTAATGGCACTATTAGCGATGGTATGGCGGTCAAAGTTAAAAGCGCTCTTGAGGTCGCTAAAGGCAGTGGCGCTTTGGTCTTTATTGCTTCCATTTACGATGAGCAAGCTCGTGCTCATCTCTCTTCTTTGCGATGCATTGGTACTAGCCTTAGTGCCTAATTACAGCATGGCCCTATGATCTAACTAGGGCCGCTCTTATCCCTCCTGTTAGGATTTTTACTATGACATCCCCGATTAAAGCTAATGATTTAGAGGCTATCCCTTTCGTTAATTTAGACCACTTCCATGGTATGAGCCTTGATGATCTCTACCAAAGAGCACTGACTTTACAGAAGAAAAATTGTCTGACTCATGGCGAGTTGAGCAAGGTAGCAGCCGCTCTACAAGAGGTTCAAGAGGTTTTGGATAAAGATACTTTCGTCGTCAGACAAGCCCGTCTGTCAGACTTGGATTCTTTGTGCAATATGGTTAATTATTGGGCTCAACAAGGTGAGAATTTACCACGCTCGCGTGAGGACATTACCCGCAATATCTTGACCTTTGCCGTATGTGTCAAAGATAGCGAAGTTTTAGGCTGTGCTTGTCTTTATGTTTATGACACAGGACTGGCAGAAATTCGCTCCTTGGGCGTCAATCCAGCTATCCAAAGACAAGGTCAAGGTAGGGCTATTGTAGAGTTCTTGGTGCATCGTGCGTGGCAGTTTGAGATCAAAAAGGTCTTTGTGCTGACGCGTAATCCTGAGTTTTTTGCCAAGGTTGGTTTTAGTAAGACCACAATTGAGGCTTTGCCTGAAAAGATTAGAAAAGACTGTGAGCATTGTCCTAAGTTTGATCGTTGTGATGAAGTGGCTTATGAAGTCAACCTGAAATAGAACTTAATCTATATTTAATCTGTAATTAATATCTTGCACCTAAGATAGTGCAAGCTCGCATCTATCATAGATAACATTGATTAAAAAAGTTCGCGCTAGGGGCGCACAATATGAAAGTAAGTAGAAAGACCTTTGATGAGGTCATGATGCCTTGTTATGTCCCTCAAGAGATGGTTCTTACTAAGGGTAAGGGCTGTTTAGTTTATGACAATGAGGACAATGAATACCTTGATATGACCGCAGGTATTGCTGTTAACTGCCTAGGTCATAATCATCCAGTGGTAGTAAAGGCTATTAAGAAGCAAGCTCAGCGCTTAATTCATGTTAGCAATATCTTTGTTAACGACAAGACTTTGACTTTGGCTAAAAAGCTTACTGCCCTTACAGGCTATGATAAGGTCTTTTTCGTCAACTCAGGTGCTGAGGCTAATGAGGCTGCTTTAAAGCTAGCCCGTCGCGTTGCTTATGACAAGTATGGTGCTCAAAAGTGCGAGATCATCTCCTTTAACCAGAGCTTCCACGGCCGTACTTTCTTTTCTGTAAGTGTCGGTGGTCAAGCTAAATACTCTCAAGGCTTTGGCCCAATACCTGAGGGCATTACTCATGTGCCTTTTAATGATATTGAGACCTTTGCTCAGACTATTAGCGATAAGACTTGTGCTGTCATTGTAGAGGTAGTACAAGGCGAAGGCGGTATCTTAGAAATTGATAGTGAGTTTTTAGCTCAAGTACGTGAGTTGTGCACCAAGTTCAACGCCTTATTGATCTTTGATGAGGTGCAAACTGGTGTTGGTCGCTTAGGTACTTTCTATGGTTATGAGCAATTTGGTGTTAAGCCTGATATCTTAACCTCTGCTAAGGGCTTAGCTGCAGGCATTCCTATTGGCGCTATCTTAACTTATGACCATATTGCTGAGCATTTCAAGCCAGGTACCCATGGCTCAACCTTTGGTGGTAATGCTTTAGCCTGTGCAGTAGGCAGCAAGGTGGTAGATATCATTCGTGATGAAGAGTTCTTAGCTAAGGTTAGAGAAAATGGTGCTTATTTACGTAAGCAATTACAAACGCTTAATAATAAGTTCCAAGTATTTACTGACATTAGAGGCAGAGGCTTGTTAGTAGGTGCTCAGCTTGCTGCTCCTTATAGTGATTATGCCGCTTTATTGCAAAAGTTCTGCACCAAAAATGGCCTCTTGGTACTATTAGCGGGTCATGATGTCATTCGTTTTGCACCACCTTTAATTATTACTAAGAGTCTCATTGATAAGGCTATGTCCTTATTAGAGCTAGCATTGCTCGACTTCTTAACCGATCGCGAAATCTTAGCCCACAAAGCTAATGAAGTAGAAAGTGAGCTTGGTAATAAGAAGCCTAAGAACAAGAAGAAGGCTAAAGCCAAAGCAGCTAAAACTGCAGCAGGTGAGAACTCTAAGCAAGAGATGCCAGTACAGGATAAGAGTGCTCAAGCTCAAGACGAGGTTGTAGAGAGTATCAATGATACTCCAAGCGCTACTGCTGATAAGAGCCCTAAGGAGCAGCCAAGTGAAGAACATGGTGAGCTTAAAGCTGAAGTTGCTAAAGAATCTAGTGCTTTAGTAGAGACCATTACCGATACTCCAGAGCCAGAGGCGGCTCAGGAATCTTTGTTGGTCTTGGACAATAATTTACTAGACCTTGGGAGCGCTAATTGTCAACAACAAGGTCACAACCAAGCACCAGTTGAGCCTGAGCAAGGTAAGACAGAGCATGCTCCAAAGAGCAAGCGTAAGAGTAATGCTAAAAAACGAGCTGTTAAAGAATAGTGCTATAATCAGGCCGTTTTAGAATTAGAGGAGACAGATAGTTATGGCCAAAACTGGTGCTACAGGCATTACCCGTATTATTAATGCTGCCAAGTACTCCATGAAGGGCTTTAAATCTGGCTTGCAGAACGAAGCTGCTTTACGCCAAGAATTGGTAATAGGCATTATCTTAACCTTAATAGCTTTTGGGGTGGCTGATAGTGCTCTCGAGTGGCTAGTGCTAGTTATCATGCCATGGCTTACCTTTACCGTAGAGCTTTTAAATTCTGCTATTGAAGCAGTAGTTGATCGCATTGGCGATGAATATCATGAGCTCTCAGGTCGAGCTAAGGATATTGGATCGGCAGCTGTCTTTGTGATGCTGTGTCTGACTATTCTTACTTGGTTAGTAGTAATTTGTAGTTAAGTCGATTTTTAGATTCAATCTCCAACATTATTTTAAGAGGCGCTAGGCGCCTCTTTTTGTTTTAGGAACTGTCAAGATTAAGACAAATATTGCCGTACTTTGCCGTAGATACAGCCATGAGTACCATGGTGCAAGAGAGGCATAATTAAGCCTTGCGTACATATTTATCATTATCTTTGTGAAGATTGGCACAAGCCCTGCAATAGCTAAGGTACATGCTAATTATTAATACAGCTTAAGCTCAACTTATTTGAGCCATAAGCACTGCAAAGAGAGATGTTTCTATGGCTCTTTATGTACAAACTAATGTCAGCTCGATTAATGCGCAACGCAAATTAACCAACGCTACCAACAGCTTAAACGTTAA
>Peterbilt_p1__coassemble_631_pt1 | contig 19033 bp, 12 predicted proteins | sample Peterbilt_p1__metabat2_low_PE_002 | metagenome-assembled genome bin Peterbilt_p1
TTGGTTTTTGCAGCTGCGCGCTTTAGTGCGTGACAGCGAGGACGTATTTTAATGAATTTCTAACTAACGTCAACACTTTTTTTAAGTTTTTTTAAAGATTTTTTAATCTATTAACGAAAAACACGATAAATATGCGCTTTTATGACTAATATTTTCTTAATCACCATCTACACACAATATGGTTTAAATACCATTTTTATAATTAATACATGCACCTTTTTGAGGAAAAATATAAAAAGGGCTGTTTTCAACAGCCCTAATTGTTCACTAAAACTTAATGCGTTGTGCCAAACCACTTCTTCTTTGCACTGAGTGACCTAAAGCATAGGATAAGGAAGCTTTAGTACCTAATAAAGTTAAGCTCTTTTTAGCACGAGTAATACCTGTATAGACCAACTCTTTATTTAAGACACGATTAGCTTCTTTAGAAAGTAAGATACTGACATGGTCATACTCAGAACCTTGAGACTTATGAATAGACATAGCAAAACCTGAATCATAATGAGTCAGTAGCATAGGACTAATGATATTAAAGTCCATTAAACTCTTACCATTGTCTTCACGAATTCCCTTAGGAATGATAACTCGCAATTCATCATTAACTATGGCACAAAAACCTACATAACCATTAACTAACTGCAGTTCACTATCATTTTTAGTGATAATAACAATCTTGCCAGGAAAGAACTCTCCTTTGAGGTTAGAACGCTCTTTTTTCAAGTAAGTGCGCTTAACCTCTAGTTCAATCAGCTTATTGATATTTTGATCCCCAAACTCTCCTGAGTGATTAGAGCATAAAACACGATAGCCATCCATAAGCCTAAAGATCTCGCTTAACTCTTTAGGATCGGTACTAACATTAAAGTGATGCTTTTCCAAATACTCTAAAAACTTAGAATAATTATTGTTCTGTTTACGCTTAATGCAACTTTGAGCAAAATTTATACAAAACTGCTCAGAAGAGCTGTATTCTTGGCCCTTGCTATAAAGATTAATCTTAATTGCTTGGCTATGGTCTTGTGCAAATTGAGCTAAAACCTCATCAGTACGCTTAGCTATTGCTTCATTATCTAACTCTTGCTCATCAAAGAGCTCAGGATCACGCTGAGTTCTTTTTAAATCTAGGTAACTTACAATATCAAGCAGCTTGCTCTCTTGCTCTTGACTTGGTAAAGGAGCATTGACTAAAGAAGCTAATGCACCAATTTGAGGTACATCCTTAGAACGATAACTAAATTGCAACAAGGTGACATTGTTAGCAATCTTACCCGATAATATCTGTTCTTTACTATAACCTGAAAGATGCGCAATAAAGTCCAAAATATGAGGATCAAGACGCTCAAGATCCTGACTATTAAGACAAGAACACAAATCAGCTAATACCGAGCCTGCCTCTACCGAGGCTAATTGGTCTTTATCACCTAATAAGATTAATTGACAATTATCTGGCAAAGCTGCAATAAGCTTGGCAAATAAAGCCAAATCAAGCATAGACACTTCATCAACTACCAAAACATCACACATAAGACGATGGTCTTTATTGAAAATTGGCGTTGCATGATTAGGTACAGTCTTAATAAGCTTTTGTACTGTTACAGCTTCAGTTGGAATATAAGAGCGAATTTCCTCAGCGCTTAACCCACTCAAAGCAGACAATTGTGCGATAGTCTGATAAGTGCGCTCATCTTTTAATTGCAAGGCAATAGACTCACCCATACGGGCAGCAGCCTTACCTGTAGGAGCACACATCTTGATGTTGCGATTATTACTATCAAGGCAAATCAACATCAAGATAATGCGCAACACAGTAGTGGTCTTACCAGTACCAGGTCCACCTGAAATTACCGAAAACTTACTAGTACTGGACATTAAAGCTGCTACTTTCTGCCAATTAACATCTTGTAAGTCTTCATCAAGAGGAAATAATAACGCAATGAGCTTGCCCAACAACTCTTTCTTAGTTTCATCAAAGTCAACTTTCACTACATTGTTAATATAGTGAGTTACTTCAACTTCATAATTAAAGTACCGTCTTAAATAAAGTCTTTGCAGATCATAAACCAAAGGAGAGTTGTACTCTTGTTGCGTTCCAACACAAATGGCCCTAGATAAAATCTGCTCAAGAGAGCTAACACTATCTGGAACATAGCTTTGAGCTACTGATAATAGATTATTAACGGCCATGCAATCTTGATTACGCATAAACATCTCAGTGCGCAAAATGTCCCATTGCTCTAAGGTATCGTAGATATCTTGTAAAGAATGTAAGTTAATACAGATATCACCCTCTTGCATATGAGCAAAAAGTGTTAAGAGAACTAAATCAAAGACCTGTTGATCTTCACTATTAGCTAAAGGATAGTGACGATGTAAGTATTCAACATATGCAATGTCCACTCTACTAATAAAACTACATTGTTGAGCACAGCTTAATATATCGCCTTGACCTAAAACCCTATGCATCATAGCAACAGGAGTTTGGTAAACTCCTGTCTCATAAATCTCATGAGAGGGATAGCTATGGCAAGCTAACGCAAAACGCAACTGCTCCTTATCCTCAAGACTCATATGCTCACTAATCCTTACAGATAAATTAGGGTTGCTCTTAGCCTGATTTAGATCACTATGCTGCTCAATAACTCTTTCACTTTCATCACTACTATCATAGGCTAAAGGATCTACATGATTTTGTAACTGGAAATGAGCTACCAGCTCTTGATAAGCCTTATCTGCGTGTTCCTCATTTAAATTTGTAGTGCTCTTTACTATCTCTTCATCTTTATACAAAGCATAGTCTTCATAATAGCCCTCATATTCATTACTACTAAAGCTACTTTGCAATAGGCTTTGCTTGAAATAATCATCAAGGTCGGCTTCATTAAAAAGCTCATCTAAAACAGGGAAATCATCATTTGAGGATTGTGACATAATTTTCTTAGCGCTAAGCCTCCTGTCTAAAGATAGGGGAGGAAGCGTTCTCCTTTTCTTAAGCTGTCAGAAATTTTAGGGATAATAAAGCCTAACTAAACAATTGGTCTAACTCGTAAACCACCTCAAAATCGAGCTTAGTGCTAAAAACACCATTAGAGATGTGATCGCGTAAGTAATTAGCTTTCATACCACGCAAGAATAAGTAGATAACACCACCTACATGATCCTTATAAAATTGCTCTAACTCATCCTTAGAGCTATCTAAAGGTATGGCATAGCTACGTAATAAGTGACGATACAAGGCCAAGGTGTAAATCATAAATTGCAAATCATAACGGTGATCATAAATAGCAGCTAACATATGAGCATAGTCATAGGAGCTATCACTAACACCTAAAAAGTTGGACTTGTAGTCAATTACGTAATATTTGACGTTGCTACCCTCTTGTTGCTTTTGAATCTGCTGCAATTGCTCAAAGCTAGCATTCGCAAAGAGCTCTAAGTCATACTTGCTTAACTTAGTACGAGCTGTCAGCTTCTGACTCTTAATAGCAAGCATTTGTTCTTTAAGCGCATGCAAGGCCTCAGGAACAATAATACTTTGCAAGTCATCACGCATTCTTAACTTCAGTCGCTCATTGAGATCAAAACGGCATGCTAAGTCAATAGAGCCAGTGATATAACCTTGGATATAATCTGCATCTAAAGTCAGATCACCTAATCTATCTTTTAAGCTCTTAGGTAAGAGCTTTTTTGCTACCTTGCGACAGATCTCATCTAAATTGCTAGTATTAAAGCTATTACAGCTCATTAAAAAGCGCATTTCACGCTCATAAGATCCAGACTTTAGATCAGCTAACGCCAAGCAATGGTGCTTACCTTGAACAATTGGAGCTTCCAAGACATCATTAAACCATGTGGCTAACAAGTCTTGGTTTTCCTCTCTACTTTTCCCAATGGATCTAATCAAACCGCCATAGCGCGTATTATCAATGACCTTAGCTATCACCTGTTGTATTAAGTAAGAGTTATAACCCTCTTGCTTCAAGCGCTCAAAATCAATATGCTCAAGAATGGCGTGCATAAATGTACCTGCATTAGCACCTGTTTTAAAGGTATAGCACAAGGTACGATCTTGCAATTCCCAAGCTTGTTGTACCAGATAAGAACAAGAAACCTCTGGACTAAGAGTTTGCGTATATGATTTAAAGTTCTTATTACTAAAAGCTTCACCATCTACAATATCTAATCCGACTTGGGAGTCATCACAACTTTCTTGCTCTATGAGAGCAAAATCAGTATTCTCAAAATTGATACTATGGTTCTTGCTCTCAGTTAAACTTGAGAACGATACGATATTAAAGCTGGTATCAATAGCTCCCTTATAAAGTAAGGATTGGGCAAAGTTAGGGATCTTTTTATTCTTAGGAAGGCTTGAGACCTTAAGTGAACTGCGATTAAACTCACCTAAATCATCCTCTTGATAGGTGTAAGGTAAGCGCTCGTAATCAATTTGCTGTGACTTACTATTTAAGACATCACTCTCGTCAATGAGCTTAGCTCCATTTAATAAAGTAAACTCATTAGGGCGCTGGGCAATAGCCTCCACAAAGATATCAGGTAAAACATTGGAACTGCCACTGGAGCTATAAACTTTTCCTTGTTCATTGCATACATTATTAAGTTCATGCTTGCTTTGTAACTCAGGTAAGGATGAGAGCCTATATACTGTATTAAGTGAGGCTCCGCCCACAAAGAAAAAGTTAGCATAACGAGCACGAGTAATAGCAACATAGAGCACACGAGTATCTTCTTTGCGCTCTTCATCTTTTTGAATTTCAGTAGCCGTCAACTTAAAGGCACACTTAATATTCTTGCCAGTATCATGATTCAATTCATCGACTACAGGTAGAGTCTTTTCAACACTCAGCTGACGATTTAAATCAAAATCCAACACTACATGAGAATAAGGCTCAGCATCTACATAGTAGCGTACGGACTGGTCCTTAATATTTTGCTCTCGATTAATGTTCCATAAGAAAGGAGCGAGCACAATAGGGAACTCTAAGCCCTTAGACTTATGAATAGTTAAAATCTTAACCTGGTCTTGCTCAGATTCTAAACGCTTCTTGGTTTCATCAATATCGTCATCAGAAACTAACTTAGTCAGCACATTATTAAACCAATGAAGCTGCGACTGGATGCCAACCTTTTTTGTATGGACACCTTGAATAATCTCACTAATATGGCAATAGTTGGTGTAGGCACGTTCTCCATCTTTAAGCTCTAGCAATCGAGACTCTACATTATGCCTATCATTGTTGGCCCATTGTAAGAAAGCAGGCATGAAACCAAATTGCTCCCAGGTGCGTGCACACTTATTTAAAATTTTGACCTCATATTCAAAGCTTTGATCTGAGGCAAATTCATTAAACTCTTGAGTACTTAAAGATAGCAGACTACAAGCAAGCAGACGATTGACCTTAGAACGATTAGTGGTATCACACAATGCCTCCATTAAGTACTTTAGCTCTAGGGCCTCTTTAGTAGGCTGTCCATCTTGCATCAATACCGAGGAGTTATCTGAGAAGTAGACACTAGGAATTTGTAAATTCCATAACTCCTGTTGCATCATTTCATTTTGCGAAGCGCTACGTACTAAGATAGCAATATCACCTGATTTAACAGGGCTGCGTTTCCCTTCTTTGATGATATAGCCTTGCTCTAAGATCTTCTTGACTAATAAAGCAGCACTTTTAGCATAATCATTACGCAATTGTGAGGCATTTGTATGGTTATTACCTACATTAACAATGTAGGTATTAGCATGCCCCTTGAACTTAAGAGCGCCCGCTCCAACATCAGCAATTACATGATTTTCAACATAATCATCAATACCTTCTAAGACAAAGTCACGCTCTAAAGGCTCTACTTGTTCTTGATCTTTCATCTTAGCTAATAGTTGCTTGCCCTTACCTGAGAACACAGGATTAAAGCGAATATTAGCCTCATTAAAAGGGTTAATATTGCACTCATTTAAGCTGTTATCAAATAAGGCATTAGTAGCATCTACTACATCAGGAGAGGAGCGATAGTTAGTATCTAGTGTATAAAGACCACGACCTTCTGTTAGCTTCTTAATACATTCACGAGCCTTTAAATAAGAGTTAATGTCGGAACCTCGGAAGGCATAAATAGACTGCTTAGGATCACCAATTAAATAGCAATAGGCTTTTTGTTCCAAAGCCTCTTGGTTTAAGTAAATCTTAGTGAAAATATTGAATTGTACAGGGTCAGTATCCTGGAACTCATCAATCATAGCCAAAGGATAACGAGCTCTAATGGCCCAAGCTAAGTTATCTCCCAACCCCCCACGCTCATTTAAAGCATAGTCAAGACGATGGAGCACATCATCATTACTCATCACATGAAGTTCTTTGCACTTGAGATCATTTTCCTGAATCATCAAAATAGCCACCAAGACAGGCAAGATAGTCTGGCTATTGTCTATCATAGTAGCTACTGGTGCTAACTCTACTTTAGCTTGATTAAAGAAAACCCCTAATAAGCCAGTAAGCTCCTCACAAGTACTCTTATGTGCTTCATTTTTTAAGGAGCTCTTATACATGATATTATTGACAGTAAAACTCTTACTATCTAATTTTTGATAAGCAGAGATCAGCTCATAGACAGCCTTACTTGAGTAATAATCTTTAACCTCTTTAATAGCCAATAAGAAATCATACAAAGAAGCCAAAGATTTTTTAGCTGAAGCTAAGAACTTTATTTCTGGCTTGGAGCTATCAAACTTAGGGCCAGGAACTCCATTAGCTACATCATAGTATTGTGCTAATTCATTAAGATCTAAATGCTTAAATAACTCTAAAGCTACTTTTACTAAAATAGCTCCATAGCGTTCTTGGGATTCAGTTAGCTCCTTAAGGTAGACATTAAACTGAGGCTCAAGTGCTTGAGTAGGATCAATATTACAGCCGCTGCTTTTTAAGAAAGAATCAAATTCATAAAGCTCATAGCCATAAAATCCTTTCTTATCTGAAGATAAGCGCACTGACTGGAGATTATTGATTAAGCCTAACAAACTCTCAGGATTGCCTTTACCCAGTTTATCTAAGAGAAATTGAGAGCTATTGTCTTGATAGAACAGACGACGCCATACCTGATAGTATGCTTCATGATTAACATCACTAAGATCAGTTCTTAATTCAGTATTAAAAGCCTCACCAGACTCTAATGCATAGATCTGAGTTAAGGTACTATTACAAAAAGAGTGAATAGTACTAATGGCAGCCTGGTTAATCTTACGCTCTGCGCGCACCAAGATTAAAGCAGCCTGACGCAAAGGCACGATGTTGCGATCTAAAAGCTCTTTGATAATTGCAACTAAGATCTCATCATGAACGCCCATCTGCTCTAAAGCAGCATCGACATTAATCTCCAAAAGCAAATCTTGGAGTTCTTGCTCACTATAGCTACGAGATAAAGATTGGATCTTATTATTATGATCTTTAAGCTTAATGAGCCTCTTGCGCTTGAGCACCTCTATATCTTTGACTAAACCAGAGTTAGCTAAGTCCTCTTGGTTATTAATATAAAAGAGCACAAAGTTAATGAACTCCTCAATGCAATGACGAGCTGCCCTAATGCGCTCATAGACACGTTGTCTTAAATCCGAAGTTGCTGCATTGGTAAAGGTTACAATCAAGAGCTCTTCAATTTCCAAAGGACGCTCTAGACTATATTCCTTTTTACCTACACCCAATAAGGCTCTTAAAACCAAATTAGTAATAGTGTAAGTCTTACCTGTTCCTGCACTAGCTTCAATCAAAGAAGGTTGACCCATCTTAAAGGTCATGACATCAAGTCTTTTAGAACCTTGGCTTGTAGTATTCTTTTGCATGGCATTTGCCTCCAATAATCTTTTAGTAATCAACTTCATCAAGTTGAGGAGCTAATAATTTGATATAGAAGTCAAGGAAGCTGCCTGCAATGGCGCTTAAACGCTTGTTTTCTAAAATGGCATCTAAACTGCCAAACAAAAATTCACTATCAGAATCATATCTAAAAGCCGCCTCTGCATCAGAGCTATTACGCACCCTAAGTTGGCCTTGCTCATTAAAGACTAAACTACTAATTGCGCCCTTCATAATAGGCATAGCTGAAACCTTACTTAAGACATAACACAGCAAAAGGGCATAGATAATAGTTAGCATATTCTCATGAGAAAACGCCTTGAGATAAGCTACCTTAGCACTCTCTTCATTAAGCTTAGAGCCCATATGTACTAAATAGACATCCTTTAAGCCGCCATCATAAAGATATTGGCCAATCGCTTCTTCTAAAAGATCAAAGACAAAGGAACAATTAGCAAAATGCATTTCTTGTAAAGCAACATCAACCAGATCACCCGATTTGGTATATACATTACTACCTTGTCTATTTGATTTTCTCTTAAAGTTAGAAAAGACATTAATAAGCACAGGCTTAGTGTGAGCATTAGCTTGCAAGGTAATTTCAAATCGATAATGATCTTCATCGTACTTAATACTCTTTTGCGCATTAGCTTGTGCCAAAGCTAAAATATCAACATCAGAGCTAAAGAATGTCTTAGGAACAATGAGTTCAAAGACTCGTGAGTCGCAACTTAACAGAGCTAACTGCCCATAATTAGTGATATTAAAATTCTTAGCTAAACAATCGCTAAAGCTCTGTGTCTTATGCTTTATTTTAGTGAGCAAATTAGTTTTAAAAATGCCATAAGGTAATTTACCTAATAAAGACAAGCGCTCTAAATATAAAGTACGCTCTTGAACATCAAGCTGAAGCAAACTATTAACATAAGAGTTAGCCTCAAAATCCTGCAAGACAAAGAACTCATCTTCTTGTAAAGCATCCTGCTCGATATAACCCAAATCAATCTTTAAGTTATTGCGCAAAAAAGCTCGGCTTGGCTTTTTAATAAAGCTAAATAATGACCATAAAGAAAGCACTTGATGATTAAGGGAGCTTAAATCACTATTAAAGATGCCCTCAGCTAAGATAGGAGCAGAGCGCTTGATGGAATTATCCAAAAGTACATAGCTCTTATTGAAACTTGGGATAGCAGGCATGCTCAACTCATTATCTTGTAACAAGTAATTGTTGAGGTTATAGCCATTTAAATACTCTTTACGTACTAAACGATCATAAACTTGTTGTTGTCTTTGACTATCAGTAAGCCCCTCATGACCTTGTAAAGCACAGTTATCACACAGATAGTACAAAAGTTCATCTAATAAAATAGATGGATTTAATGGGGTCTTATCTACAGGACTTTGACCAATAAAGGACAGATATAACGAACTACGAGCTGAGAGTATGGCCTCTAAGAACAAATATCGATCATCAATGCCACGAGATCTATCACCACGCTCAAAGAGATCACGGCAACTCATTAAATTAAAGCCTGGAGAACGCTCTTCTCGAGGAAAGTCACTATCGTTTAAACCTAATATAAAGACATGCTCAAAAGGCACTGCTCTCATAGGTACTAAGGAGCAGAAATTGACCTTATTCTTTAAGAAAGGCTGAAACTTGCGCTCAGCTGTTAAAGATTGACGTAAGGTGGCGGCAAAGACAGGCAAGTTAATACTTGGCTGGTGTTCTAAGTGAGCAAAGACAGTCTTAAGCTTTTCAATACCTTGATAAACCGCATCTAAAGCCTGCTCTGTCTCAAAAGAGCTATCAAAGAAGCGCTCTGTTAACTTATGATTTAAGCGCTCTGACCAATCGGCAGGACATAAAGACAGCTCAGGGGTAAATTCAGCACGTAAATCACGCAATGCACTTAAGAAGTCGTGGAACTTACCCAAGATCACCGCATCAAAGCCCTCAATTTCACTAAAGCATGGCATAGTGCTATTAGGCCCCAACATGGCACCTAACACCATACGATCCATGCCTTGCTCAAAGGTACCTGGAATATTAATCTGTGCAATATCTAAGACATCTTTATCATCAAGGCCCCAGTAGATATTGTTCTCTTGAAGCCAAGTAGCAATTACATCCACATCATCTTTATTAAGATTAAAGCGACTAGCAATAGCCTCTTCAGACAACAGCTCAATAACAAAGGATGCAGTTACTCTAATAGAGCCAATCTCAAGAAGCTTTAACAATGCCTGACAGACTGGGTTAGCCTCTGACTCAGTACGATCTGCAATCACAAAAGGAATGTAATTATCACTATCTTCCTTATAACCACCAAAAACAGCAGAGATATGCGGAGCATACTCATTAATGGTAGGAACCATAACCACTATATCGCGGGGGAAGATCTTCTTACCTTGAGGTCCCATAGAACGATTAAAGCGCTCTAATAAGGCATCATGCAAGATCTCAATTTCACGACGCTTAGTGTGGCAAGAGTGAACCGAAAACGAAGTATCATCAGGGCGAATAATGTAGCGGCTAGATCCTTGATTTAAATTGAGCAATTGCCTTTGTAAGAAAGTCAGAACATTTCCACCAGTAACTTGTTCAAAACTCTTACCTTGCTGTACTACTTGCTCACTTACTAAAGGCACATCACACTCAGGCTCTACAAAGCACGAGATATTGTCAGGTACTACATCACGATCAAAGAACATGTATAAATTGTCACGTCCTTGCTGGCCATAAGAGAGCAAAAGAGGATTACCATCAATACGTTCACCTGCGTCGTCATAGTCATTTAATGACATATTTTGAGCATTGACGGTTAAGATCTTCTTTTTATAGCTTGTAGTCTTTTCATGAATACTCTTAGTTGAGGCTTGAATTAACTTGACATACTCATCAAAGTCCTGACGATGACGCGGAGCAATATCAGCCCAGTACTCAGAGCAAGGATTTAATAACATGACATTGACACTACAATGTAAGGCCAAGGCATCTAAGAACTCGACTACAATACGCGGCAAAGCACTAACACCAAAGACAAAGACACGATCATATAGCTTAGGTAAATTACGCTCATTGCGCAGTCTGTAAATTAAGCTATTCATCACCTGAGATCTATCAAGATGACGCAATAACCATAAAAAGCGCTCTGAGGTTACATCATTGATTGACAAGTCATCGCTAGATAGCAAGTTCAAGTTATAGCGCAACAAACACCAGAGCTTAATTTGCCAGACATTATTCTTAAAGAGCTCTTTAATCAACTTAACGCGTTCTGAGCTAACCCGCTCGCCTATCACTGAAACTTCTTTATCTAAATTGTCTACTGCTGCGGAGCTCTTGTGAATAGCTGCCTTTTTAAAACCACTTTTACGGCGGGTAAATTCCTTACACTCATGATCAATAAAGATATTGATAGGATTAGAACTATCGTCAGGATTGGCCTCATAATTAGCAAAATCTTGTAGAGTTAATTTGTTCCACTTTAAGATCCACTGAGGGCGATACATTTGGTATTGATCTAAGGTATCAGCAATTTTAGCTGAAAGTTCATAGGCCTTATCACCATAAGTATCATCAGCTAAATATTGCTCTAAACGCTCATAAAGCTTAGATCTTTGTTGCGACCAACATTTAATCTGGGAGAAGATATTCCATGTAATATGTTCACGATCAAAAAGATCTTGTTTAGGAGCATCAGGATTGAGCAGACGATGAGTATTGAAAATGAGCTGCCATACTTGAGGATAGTCAATAAGAGCAGCAATGTTATTCATGCTAGCAATACGCTGGGATAAGAAATTGCTCATGCCTGAGTTCATCACTACTACAGTCTCATGAGCAAAAGGATCAGGCAGCGGATACTCTGACATTACTAAGGCACAAATGTCCCCTAAGGTCTCCATATGATTTGACATATACAAAGATAGACCTGTTACTACTTGATTGCTCTTTTCCACATCTGCTCCTTGTTTACCAAAATTTCTAAACTTAAAGTATAACTAGAGAATAGGCTAAAAACTTGTCTTAGATCTCATAAATAACAATAAGCTATAAAAATATATATTAAAATTATTGTTTTTTATCTTACAATAATTTTTACAAAACAGATACTTATCTTTAAAAGATTTAATAGTGTTATTAAAGTTTAATAACTAGTATTTGCTAATTATTTTATATGGAGATTATTCATGGCCGATTATGTTTATTATGCTTATTACACCTTTGAGGGTCCTGCTCCTAAAATTAAAGAGCTTGAACAACTATTTGGGTATCACGATAAGGTGGAATTTTTAGCTGAAACTGTAGGCATGAGCATAGCAGAGTGCCAAAAGCTTGCCAAACACGATTACTTTCAGTGCATTATCCCTGCAGCTCCTGTATGTGGGGATGATGAAGACTCTAGCTATCCCAATGAAGTTGATGCTAGTTATGACCAAAAGCAGAATACAGGTACCCTTAATATCAATTGGGAATTAACCTCTGCTGATTACTATGTTCTAATTCGCCATCTTATGTTTAAGCTTAAAGGGGAGTGTAGCATTTCGTTCTTTGAGACTAATGACATACAAGATTTTACTGCTGTGTGCTTATACAATGAGAAATCAGCTGATAAGAAACAACACTACTACTTAGTGCTAAATATAAATGAGGATGAGGATGATTCTTGGAGTTATGAGAATGACATAATTGACTATGATCTCTGTAGCGAAGATGAGCTGATTGATCGTTGGTGTAGTGACACAGGATTTGAACGTAAAGATCAGGATAATAAGGAGATGATGAAGCTTATTCATCAAGATGAGAACTATGATGAACGTGTCGTAAGAGTCAAGGTGCTAAGCGATCCTTTGCACCAGAAAAAGCGCAATAAATTAGCTTTTAATATTAATAAGTAATAGCATTAAAAACGACTAAAGGGTTTGGCCACAATGACCAAACCCTTTAGTCTATAGCATACTCTAGTAAAACTAGAAAGTAACACTACCTACAAATTACTTCTTGTAGCGACGGGCTAAGTTGTCTAAACGCTCGTTAGCACGGGCAGCATCGGACTTAACGAATGCAACGTCGTTAGCTAACTTGGACTGTTGGGTCTTTAATGCGTCAACATCAGCAGCAATAGCGTCAACCTTAGCATTTAATTGATCTAAAGAAGTGCTGTTGCAGCCAGCTAATAAGGTAGCACCTAAAGCAGCTGCACCTAAAACGGCAGTGAACTTGTTCATTTAAAATTCTCCGAACTGTTTAAACAGAAAACAGCTTGCGCTGTTTATTGTCATTCTAATACAAAAAGATCACGTAATCACTAATTCTTGATAAGAAAAGCGATCAGACCCCACAAAGTTGCACTTTAAATGAGCAGCTTAACGATACAATGTGTCTACATAAGTTTCAATCACAGGACGCAAAGGGGTGTTTTTCAAGAACATATCCCTTATATACTGAGAACGTGCGTTTAAGGTGACTGAGTTAATCAACTCTAAAGAAGAGGTGTCATACATGTCAATATTAAGACCGACATTGCCTGGGCTAATTTGAGAATCTACCCAAAAGACAGGTTTGGACACAGCAATAACATTGCAATAATTAGCTCGAGCTGGCTCTTGAAGAGCGATAACTGATGCCCCTTCAGCAGGATAAGAAGACATATCAATGGCACCATCAACATTGTATTGTTGCATAGTGGTAACCAAGATCTTATGCATAAAACGACCAGAGTTCTTATAACGCGTACCAGTATCAGTAATCATGTCGCCACCATTGAAGACACAAACTCTATCAGTAGAAGTCATCAAATGGCTTTGCTTATGCACATCTAAGTTTAAATAAGGCACATTAGGGATAGAAGTAGAGTTATATCCCGAGCATGAGGCTAAACATAAAGAGCACGAGCTGAGCACTAACAAAGCTAATTTACGCGCCAAGATCATATCTTTTGCTTCCTTATAACAGCGTACCTAGTCTAAAGAGATCTCTTGCGCCTTTAAAGCAGCAACAAAAGCAGGTAAGTCCTTATAAACTAAAGCATGAGGCTCTAACATTTGCTCAGATTCAATATGCTCGCCGACTAAGACCAAGGTCTTAACGTCAGCAGCACGAGCAGCCTGCAAGTCAGTGGCATGATCTCCTACCATAATAGATTTAGACATGTCCAAATCTAATTCTTTTTGCGCCCATAAAAGCATCTCTGGCTTAGGCTTACGGCAAGTACAATCACATCTAAACTGAGCTAAGGTAGCATTAGGGTGGTGAGGACAGAAATAAACACTATCAAATTTAGCCCCCACTAAGTCGAGCTGACCTTGCATAAACTCAGTAACAGTATCAAAGTCATCTACAGTATAAAGGCCACGTGCAATACCAGACTGATTAGTTACTAACACAGTCTTATAGCCCATAGACTTTAAAGTAGCTAAAGCTTCAGCAACGCCTGGTAAAAACTCAAAGCGCTCTAAAGTACCTACATAGCCGTAGTCACGATTAATAACACCATCGCGATCGAAAAATACCGCTTTTTGCACAGTTCACCTCAAACACTAATACAACTGACAACGTAATAATTGCTGCTTGTAATTATTGGCTCTATTTTGCACCTGCTTGGCAGTTTGAATTAACCAAGCCTTGGACTTATAAGAACCATTAGCAAAGCCAGTCCAACCTTCATGGTAGTTGAGATACTGATTGTAAGCATCATTAAGCGCAATACCATTAGTCTTACGGGTCTTTTGCATATACCAAGCAATGAAATCTAAAGAATCGGCAAAATCATCGCGATCGGAAAAGAACGAACCTGCCTGATCTACATAGTCACTCCAGACCTCATCTTGAGCCTGGGCGTAACCAAAAGAAGAGCTACCACGACCATACGGAATAAATAAGAACCATCTCATAGGGGGCTTAGCATCTTCTACAAATCCTGATTCTTGATGCATGATGGCCATGGCGACATTGATTGGCACGCCATACTTCTTGTGCACCTTATGCGCAGCTGCATACCAACTATCTTTTTCTTGAAAAATCGAACAAATATTGTCGGGGTTATTTGGAACAGAGGTAGAACAAGCACTAAATAACATAGTGCTACATAATAAAGCAGCGCTTAGCGCTACCACCTTAAGCTTGACCATCATCCCTTCCTTTATTAAATGAGCTGCGATTTTCTATTATAGCTAATTTATAGTAGGGCTCAAAAGCAATAACAAATCTTGCTATCTTAGGATAGCTATCAGTAAGTCTTCAGCTATATGAAGAGATAAAAGAAGCGGATATTATTCTGAAAAACAAATAGACCCACCAAAGAATAAGGAAAAGCAAGACCATGTGCTTGGTGGGTCTAAGTGCAAGGATTTTTAAAAATTGAGCTAAGCTTAGATAGCGTCGTCGCCTTCTTCGCCAGTACGAATACGAATAACACGCTCAACAGAAGAAACGAAGATCTTACCATCGCCAATCTTGCCAGTGTGAGCACCCTTAGTAATAGCCTCAATGCAAGCATCAACCTCCTCATCTTTTACCACAAGCTCAATTTTAGCCTTTGGCAGGAAATCAACTACATATTCAGCGCCACGATATAGTTCAGTGTGACCTTTTTGGCGACCAAAGCCCTTAACCTCAGAAACAGTCATACCAGAAATGCCATTGGCACTTAAGGCTTCACGAACATCATCCAACTTAAATGGCTTAATAATAGCGACAATTTTCTTCATAATTAAAATGCAAGCTCTACCCCATTGTAAGGGTAGTGCTTTTCTCCTTCCTTAAATTGCGGTTAAAAAAGTCTTGCGTTTTTCTAACAGTATGAGTTTTTTAAGCAGCTCTCGTCCTTAAAAACTCCTAAAACAAGGCGAGCACCTATCTTGCTATAGCTTAAGCGAAAAGCAGAGGTCATATGATATTGTGCCCTGAATCAGGGCCAAAACCTCAAAAAATTGTGAGTTATATCCGCTTTGCACTATCGTAGTGCCACATAGTTTATACGCTTTTAACTAAAAACTCCTGACAATTTCCTGACAAAAATCTAACACTACCACCTTGCAATGGCGATAAAGCCTTGCAACATAAGGCTTCATCGCTCTTGGCATAAAGCTTGCTCTACTGTTAAAAATTTCATAAATTCCCCAAATTGGGGAAAACTTAATTTAGTTAGTAAAGTTAAGTGGAGTATTTAAGATGGAAAAGAGTCATTCTGTATTTGCTGCTAATAAGACTTTAAATATTGTTATGTTATGGCTGTTTTGTGTAACTGCCATGCTCTTAGTACTACCTTTAGAGCGCATCTCTCCAGAGCTTGCTACCCAGGTAGAAACCCATAAGACCTACCTCTACTTAGCTTTAATCGTTGAATTATCTAACTTCATCAGCCAAGCTATTATCAGCCTCATCGGCTCTTACTTAAACCGTCGCAATCAAAAGCAAGAAAGTGATGCAATGAAGGTCACTGTTGATGGTTTAGACTTTGCTGAGCGCGCTTTATTACGTGAGTATGTGCTTCAACGCAAGTCTGTACTCTACTTACCAGAGGCAGAACCTACTGTGCGCTCCTTAGTTGAATCAGGCATTTTAAACGTAGTTGGCGATCCAGATGAAGCCACTAACCGTGTACCAATGATTATCACGAAGAAAGCTCGTCCTTTTATTAGCTATCGTGCTATTGGCTTAACCCGTAGCAAGATGAATGACGAGATGTTAGAGCAAATCATGAATGCACGTCCTGAGTTTGCTCGTGAAAAAAAGGTCATGCCACGCGCTTATCGTGGTATCAAGGCTGCCTAAAACAACCTCTTTACACAGTTACTAACTAATTAATTAATTAACAAAAAAGACGTACTAACTAGTACGTCTTTTTTTATTGTTTATTTTAAAGCAGGAGCTTTGGGAGCTTGTAGCAAAAAGTTAGTTTGCTTAATACGCAACATAGCCACATGAATGACACAAGGAACAGTCACCTTATACGCAGGACCACCTATTTCATAAATAGAGGTAATTACTCCATAAAGCCAATCTAATGACTTGCTTACTACTTCTTGAATCTTAATGAAAGATTGACTTAAAGCTCCTCCTAAAGCATTAGACAAAGTCACACTCACCCCCATGATCTTAGCTATACTATTGGAGATCACAGAAGAGAGCAGTAACAAAGCCTTGGGACTAAGGATCTTTAAGTCACCGCTTTGCAAAGCTGAAACTACTAACTCTTGTGAACCTTTAGGATCCTGATCTTGATATTGCTTAAGCTCTGCAACAATCAACTGACGCTGCTCTTCATCAAGATTGGCATAAAGATCTTTAACCACATGAGAAAGCAACTTACGCTCTAACTCATTAATAGTTTCTTCTTCTTGACAGTCAATCTTCATATGCTTTAAGACATCAATTACTACAGTATGATAGTCAGGTCCTTTACCTCCTCGTAGTAAATTAACTAAAGTATGACCACCAAAGGCGCGAATCTCGGCACTAATAACATGGCAATAACGACTGTGATTAGGATAATAGCGCTCAAAAGCCTCATCTGTAGTAAGCTTTTGCGATAACGTTGCTGCTTTGATAAACTGCACTAAAGGATGAAGATCTTCATTGCTCGCAGCTTGTAACACCGTATCTAACTCTGCATCGAAAGTGTAATTGCTCGACATAAATCCTCCTGATCAAAGTCTACTTAACTAGTATAAATGATGAAGCCCAAAATACTACTAAAAGCATTTTGGGCTTCATTACATTATCCAGAATTTGATAGCACTAATAAGTAATAGAACTCATGGTAGCTAACTTCTTACGGTTGTGCCAAGCTTCGATAAAGCGCTGAGTGCCAGTACGGCCACGAGTGGTCATAGAAGAGGTAACAGCATACTCACCACGATAATCAACACCGTGTAATAAATCACCCTCAGAAATACCTGTAGCAGCAAAGTAGCAAATATCAGTTGTAATTAAATCATCAACAGAACGAATTAACTTAATATCGATATCATCTGCCTCAATAGAGCGCTGCTCTTCTACAGATAATGGAGCTAATTGAGTCAACATCTGAGCACCAGTTCCCTTAAGAGCGCAAGCAGTAATAACAGCCTCAGGAGTACCACCAATACCCATTAACATATCGATACGATGACGAGGATCGGCTGCCATTAAAGCACCAGCAACATCACCATCAGAGAATAAGTGCACACGGGCACCTGCAAGACGAAGCTCTTGAATTAAACCTACATGACGTGGCTTGTCTAAAACAAAGACATTAACCTCACTTGTGGTCTTGCCTAAAGCCTTAGCAACCTTATTAACGTTATCACGTACAGGGGCATCTAGGTCAATCACGGAAGCAGCTTCCCTACCTACTACAATCTTCTTGCAGTAGAAGGAATGACCTGGGTTGAACATACCACCCTTTTGTACTGCGCCAATAACAGAAATAGCGTTAGGACGACCATAAGCAATAGCATTGGTACCTTCGATAGGATCAACAGCAATCTCAATTTCAGGACCATCACCAAAACCTACAGACTCACCGTTATAAAGCATTGGTGCGTGGTCTTTTTCACCCTCACCAATAATAACCTTGCCACGAATATGTACTGACTGGAAGGCAATACGCATAGCACCTACAGCGGCACCATCAGCCTCTTCCTTGTCACCACGTCCATAATAACGTGCAGCAGCCAAAGCACCAGCTTCTGTTACTCGTACTAAATCCAATGCCAAGTTCTTATCAGCTAAATGCTGGATGTCAGACATATAACAACCTCTTTAAACTTTGTACGTCAGTCACTCTTGATAAAAACACAAGCAGACAAGAGCAACTTTTAAAAATACTCTTATGCTTAACATGTAAGCATCTGCTAACAATATCTAGTTATTACAAAATTGACCGTGATTTATATAGCAAATTTAGGACTGGCCTGATAAAAAGCTTCCATAACAGGATATAGCTCAAATTATTAGCCTGCCTAGCATTGCTTGTGGCAAGCATTCTAACACATATGAAAGTCAATCGTGCCTTAGCACAAAAGGCACATTCTTTCACAAGAAATAAAAAAAGCCGCAAAGGAAAAACCCTTGCGGCTCTTTTTTAGCTAAATTGCTTTAGCTTTTAATCTGAAACCAGATTACTCGATGATGTTAGCAACAACACCAGCGCCTACGGTACGGCCACCCTCACGGATAG
>Peterbilt_p1__coassemble_687_pt1 | contig 18026 bp, 11 predicted proteins | sample Peterbilt_p1__metabat2_low_PE_002 | metagenome-assembled genome bin Peterbilt_p1
TGCCTGTCACGCAGGAGGTCGCGGGTTCGATCCCCGTCCGTTCCGCCACTTTCTTGATAAGAAGCAATTAACCACCGTAAGGTGGTTTTTTTGTATCTGCACAACCACCGCAAGGTGGTTTTTTCGTTTTTGCCCTCCTTAAATATATTAGAATAGCTAAAGGCCTCTTTATTGCATATTAACCTCACAAAGCTAGCGTAGTGATTGAATAAGAAGGAGCTGAGCCCTTGAATCAGATTTATGCCACTCTTTTAAGAAGTCTTTTAGGCAACGATGTCATTGAAAGCACTTTGCAGGAAGTTGAGCAAAATTACCCAGCTCTTTTTGATAAGTTAGCTGAGCTTGCTATGTCTGATGGTTCTAACCAAGATGAGATGGTGGACTACTCTTTACATGTAGTGGATGCTTTCTTAAAGCTCAAGCAGTCTGAAATCTATCAAAATCCTACCTTGCTTAAGGTCTTCCAAGCATTTAGCGCGGTATCCAATAGCTATGCCCTCAAAGGTCAAAGCCCTTATATCTTGCGCTTTGATACTGCATTGACTATTTGCTTGATGGCCTTAATGTGTGGCTTAAAAGATCTTAAGAGTATTACAGCATACTCTAACTATGCTAACCAATATTTACAGCTACTCTTACCTGCTATGTTGCATCCTCGCTATCGCATTAGTGTAGCTAATTGTCGCTCAGTGATGCGCTTGGTCAATTATGAGCACTTAGAAGGCTTTTATAAAAACTTTTTTACTCGTGCTAAGGTTGCAACCAAGCTTAATAGTCCTGAGGCTTTAAAAGCTATTCAGCCTAATATTGGCCAAAGTGCAGCTCTTACTCCTGCCCTTGCTCTTCAGGGGTTGACTCATAAGGACTTGAGTGCCTATTTGCCTTGTTTGGGATTAGATCATGGCTTAATTTTAGGTCCGCGCCCTTTATTGTTCTTGTGCGCTGATCAGTTAGTCTTAAATGGCTATGACTATTTAATGTCTTTAAACCATTTGTCTCCTGAGCTCTTATCGCAATTTGAAGCACGTTTAGCTGCTACATCTAATGCTAAGATCTTAATTGATAGGATTGATAGCTATTTTGATTTATTAGATGAGATCTCAGAGGACATGCAAACAGTAGTATGCATTAAGCGTCTCAATCCACATAATAATATGGTGGAGTCTTTCTTTTTCTTATCGACTTTGCCGCAAGTAGAAGATAGCTTGTATCTCATTCAAAATGCTAATTTAGAGTGTGAGCAATCACTTCAGCAAAGTGGCTCTTATTTAATGACCATCTCGCGTAATGAAAATGAGGCGCATCAGCTCTTTTTGCCACAAAGAAATGACTACAATAAGTTTGTGGTTAATGTGCTTACTTATGAGCGTGACATTAGCGCCAAATTGGTAGGCAATGGTAATGTAAAACCATGGGATGTGATCTTATATCGTAATGGTTCTAATCCTGTATATGCCATGGTCAGTTTGTGTTATTACTTCCTTTCTGATGTGATTGATCAGAACAAGATTATCATGCATCAACGTAGGCGTATGTTTGACTTATTAGGCGATAACCCTAATGCCATCAATCCACGTTTGTAGCAATTTGCATTTTTACTTTTTGCTTGTACACTTATATAGATATTTAATAAAGGTGAGGAAGTAAAGACAATGGCAGTATCTAAAAGGCTTAGTGTGGCACATGTCTGCCTAGCTCGAGGTTATCGTGGCTGGGAGCGTCAAATTGAGCTTTTGATTAAAGAGCTGTCCAATCTAGGCGTCCCCCAAGCTTTAGTCTGCCGTGATGATTGTCCTTTGCCTTTCCATTTAGATGAAGTAAAAGGACTTAAGATTATTCGCATTCGGGGGTTTTCTGATCCACGTTTTGCTGCTCACTTTAGAGTAGGTAATAACTATACGGTAGTGCATGCCCATGATATACAAGGTCTGCAATGGGCCTTGGTTCACTATATCTTGCGTGGTACCCGTTATATAGTTACAGTGCGCGATGAAGAGTTCTTGGTTAACACTTTTATGATCAAGGCTGCGTATAAGAGTGCAGCTATTGTTGTAGGCGTTTCTCGCGAGCTAACTGAGATCTTGGCGCAAAATCTTCAGCGTACAGTAGATACTATTAGTGACTGCTCTTCTCGGTTGCAACCTAATTCTAAATTAGTTTCTAACTTTAAGAAGTCTTTGAGCAATCGCTTTGTTGTGTGCAATGTTGCACCGCTGATTAATCGGCAAAAAGGTCAATCAGTCTTAATTGATGCTGCTAAGATCTTAAAGACTAAGCTTCCTGAACTTTTAGTGGTCTTTGTTGGTGCTGGTGATGATATTGTGCTTTTACGCCGCCACGCCAAGGACATGCCGAATATCAAATTCATTGGTTTTAGACGCAATTATGTTGACTATATCAAGGTATGCGATGTCTTTGCCTATCCTGCCAATATCGAAAGCAGTGGCTCAATTTTATTAGATGTTATGGAGCAGGGAGTTCCAGTAATTGCTTCTAATGTTGGCGGTATTCCTGATTTAATCCAAGATGGAAAGAATGGCTTTTTAATAGAAGCTGGCGATGCTGAAAGTTTGGCTGATTATATTTTGACTTTAAAGCGGGATCGTGAGCTTTACTATAGTTTTGTTGAGGCAGGTCGGAATGAAGCTGAGCTCCACAACTCGGCAGCTATGGCAGCTCAGTATTATCGTAGCTATTTTAGTATTATTAATAATGAGATTGCTTCTTAGAAGCGATAAGAAGAGCGTTTGCAATCTAGCAAGATAACCTTGCAATCTTCAGGCTCTAATAGATTTTCTTTTACTAAGAGCTTAAAGAGTTCCACACAGCATAAGTGGGCTAAGAAGTCGCGATTACGGCTATAAAGCTCATGGCTATTAACATCATCCTTAAGTGCAATTAAATAACGCCCTGTAAGATTATGTCCTTCTGTTCCTTGGGTGTAATTGAGGTTAAAAGCAAACTCATAGCAATGAGGGTAGCCTGTAATTAAAGTGCTATCAATAGCCTGGGTAAAGGGCAGGAGGCTAATTTTGTTTGCTTTAGGACTATGCTGAAGTTGCTCAGCGATAATCTGTTTTTCTGGGGCACTCAAGCTATCGTCTGAGGCATTTAGGACCGAGCATGAGACAAAGTTATTAAAGAGCTCTTGCATGTGAATTAAAAGCCAGCCTTTGCATACTCCATCTACAGCATTAATAGCTTGCATCTTAAGCTGATGAGCGCTTAAGTTATCTTGCAAACTGTAATGATCCCGACAGACATAGTAAGGCGCTACCACTTTCATTACTTGTTCAAGAGCATCAAACATGTCTTGATCGCTAGCATCATGGCCAATAATCTTAAGCTCAATAAAAGGATAGATGGCACGATCGCCAATGCTAATACCTTTGCCTAGTGTAATAGTGCTGAGCTTGTTCATTAAATTGGACTCACCTATACCCATTAAAAATAGCTTAATTAAATGCGTGCGTGGTACAGTATCACAAGTATAGGAAATGACCATTTCCTTGACGGTGTTCTCCCACATCGCTTTGAGCTCACGAGGTACGCCAGGACAAAAGATAAAGAGTGCGTGTTGTACCTTAAGCGCAAAGCCACAAGCAGTGCCTGTTGGATTGTCAATCATAATGGCACCTTGAGGGAGCATGGCTTGCTTTAAGTTAGAGTGCGCCATGACGCGGCCTCTTTTAATAAACCATTGCTGCATGCGCTGATACCAAGTGGTATTGAGCTCTAGTGGTAAATTAGCAACTTTAGCAATAGCTTGGGTAGTTAAGTCGTCATTGGTAGGGCCCAAACCTCCCGTGACTATCACCAATGACTCGTTTTTAGCAATAGAGCTAAAAAGCTCCATAAGCTCGCTTAAAGAATCACCTGTAGAGTGACGGCGATCTACTTGCAAACCTGCTTCAAAAAGTTCACGCGAGAGATAGCTGGCATTGGTGTCATCAATATTGCCAGTGATAACTTCATCACCTGTGGAGACAATTTCAACTCTCATAACATATTTTCTCCTTGCTGTGCATGATGCCAAGTATAGCAACATCTTAGCGCCAATACAGGGCGTTAGAGTGTGCCTTGTTGAAGCTGTGCTAAGCTATTAGCCTAGTATTGTTTAACAGGAGCAGTTTTATGCCTATTAATATTCCTAATGGTTTGCCTGCTGCAAGTGTCCTCACATCAGAGCATGTCTTTGTGATGACTCAAGATAGAGCTGAGCATCAAGATATCCGCCCTTTGGAATTGCTCTTTTTAAACTTAATGCCTAAAAAGATCGTCACAGAGATCCAATATATGCGCAAGCTTTCGAGCACTCCTATTCAAGTAAATATTGATTTATTGCGCATTGATCATCATGTGTCCAAAAACACCCCACAATCGCATTTAGACAATTTCTACAAGGACTTTGCTGAGGTCAAGCACCGTTATTATGATGGTATGATTATTACAGGCGCACCTTTAGATAAGACCGATTTTGATGATGTGACTTATTGGGCTCAGCTACAGGCAATTTTAGAGTGGACTACTACTCATGTTACTTCAACCCTATTTTCTTGTTGGGGAGTAGCAGCCGCCTTAAAGCATTTTTACGATTTGCCTTTAATCAACCGTGAGCACAAGCTCTCTGGTGTGTATTTACATAAGACTACCAATAGTGTTAATGCGCTCACCCGTGGTTTTGATGATTACTTCTTGGCCCCACAATCACGCTTTATTGATTTTCCTACCAATGTTATTGATAGCAATACGAATTTGGTGATCTTAGCTGACTCAGATGAGGCTGGTGTGTTCTTAGCTTGCTCTCGAGATAAGCGTCAAGTTTATGTCACAGGACATCCTGAGTATGATGTAGGTACTTTAGCTGATGAATATCGTCGTGACTTAAATGCTGGCTTAAATCCAGCAGTGCCTAAAAATTACTTCCCTCATGATGATCCGCTCTTGCAGCCACGTTGTACTTGGAGATCTCATGGTGCCTTGCTCTTTAGCAATTGGGTCAACTATATCTATCAAGAGACCCCATTTGATCATGTATATCGTCAAGACTAAATAAGGAACTTAACTTGCCTTCAATGGTCTTATCTCATTAGTAGGAAGTGAGCTTTTTGCAAGCTTTAGGGAAATATCATCAAAAGGCTGTTAAAATATGGCTTTTCTTATAGTCTTCCCCCTAGGAATAGATAGATTGTTGAGGCACGGTTTTGGATAAGTTTGAAATTGTTGGCGGTAAGGCGCTAAGTGGCGAGGTCAAAATCTCTGGTGCAAAAAATGCGGCTTTGCCTATCATTTTAGCTACCATGTTGACTAAAGAGACTGTTGTATTACACAACGTTCCAGAGCTGCGCGATGTGCAGACATGCTTTAAGCTCTTGACCATGATGGGCAAGAGCTATGAACCTTTAGGTGAAGGCTCTTTTAAGATCTCCCAAGCTGTGTCAAGCAATATTGCTCCTTATGACTTAGTCAAAACCATGAGAGCTTCTATCTTAGCTCTAGGTCCTCTTACTGCTTATTTAGGCTCTGCTGAGGTTTCTTTACCTGGTGGCTGTGCCATTGGTGCCCGTCCTGTTGATTTGCATATCAAGGGCTTGCAAGAGATGGGTGCTGTCTTTGAGTTAACTGACGGTTATATTCGCTCTCAGGCTCCTTCAGGTCGCTTGCATGGTGCCACCATTATGATGGACAAAGTGTCAGTAACAGGCACAGAAAACCTCATGATGGCTGCAGTCTTAGCTGAGGGCACTACCATTATTGAAAATGCTGCTCGAGAACCAGAGATTACTGATTTAGCATTATTCTTACGTGCCATGGGTGCCAAGATTCAAGGCGAAGGCAGCGATACTATTACTATTGAGGGTGTTGAGTCTTTACACTCGTGTGAACATTATATTGTTTGTGATCGCATTGAAGCAGGCACTTATTTAATTGCAGCTATGGCCAGCCATGGTGAGATTGTCTGCCACAATATTGTGCCTAACACTTTAGACCCTGTATTAGTCAAGCTCAAGAAGGCTAATGCCTTAATTGAGGTCAAGGATAATAGCATTTACCTTGATATGCGTTCTCGTGATATCTTGCCTGTAGATATCATTACTGCTCCTCATCCAGGTTTCCCAACTGATATGCAGGCTCAATTTATGGTGCTCAATGCGCTCGCTAAGGGGGCGAGCTCTATTACTGAGACCATTTTTGAAAATCGTTTTATGCACGTTCCTGAGCTCATTCGTATGGGGGCTAAGCTCTCTATTCAAGGCAATACTGTACATTGCACTGGTGTTGAGACATTACAAGGAGCCCAGGTGATGGCTACAGACTTACGCGCCTCAGCTTCTTTAGTAATTGCAGGCTTAGTAGCTCAAGGAACTACTGTAGTTGACCGTATATATCATATGGATCGTGGCTATGAGCACATTGAGCGCAAGATTAGAGCGCTTGGTGGTACTATTGCCCGTGTCCATGCTTAAACAATTAGAGATCTTGTTAACTCCATAGGACCATCATGTTTGATCTTAAGAATTACAATACCTTTAACTTAACTGTCTATGCACAAGAGGGCAGAGAGGTTAATAGTATTGATGATTTAAAAAGCCCTGTGAGCGAGCCTTATATCATTTTAGGTGGTGGGTCTGATGTTCTTTTTACTGAGGATTTTGCAGGTACTGTATTAATTAATAAAATCACTGGACTGCAAATTGAGGAGCAGCAAGATTGCTATTTAGTGCGTGCAGGTGGTGGTTTACTCTTAGATGATGTGATTGACAACTTGCTAGCGCAAGGGATGAGTGGTTTAGAAAACTTATCACTTATTCCTGGCACTGTAGGTGCTGCACCTATTCAAAATGTGGGCGCCTATGGAGTAGAGATTGGCTCTTTAATTAGCTCAGTGGAAACAGTAGATCTGCGTACTGGTAAAACTGCAATTTTTGAGCATGACCAATGTAACTTTGCCTACCGTTATTCCATTTTTAAAGAGCAGGACTACCAGTCGTTCTTTATTACTCATGTCAACTTTAAGTTGCCTAAGCATTTTACGCCTGTACAAAATTATGCAGGCTTACAAAGCTATGAGTTTCAAGATCCTCAAGCAGTACGTGAGCGAGTTATTGCTTTGCGCAATGAGAAATTACCTAACCCCAAACATGTGGGTAATGCTGGGTGTTTCTTTAAAAATCCTTATGTCTCATTTACTAAACTTCAAGAGCTCCAAGCGCAATTTGATCATGTGCCTAACTTTCCAAGTGAATCGGGATTGGTTAAGTTAGCTGCTGGCTGGCTTATTGATAAAGCTAATTGCCGAGGTATTAAGCACGGACAAGTTGGCACTTGGGGACAACAGGCATTGGTCATTGTTAATTTGGGAAATGCCAAGCCTCATGAAGTAGTAGCGCTGGCTAAATATATCAGCGCAGAAGTAAAAAGTAAGTTTGCAATTGACCTTGTACCAGAGGTACGCCTCTATGGTAAGCACGGAGAAAAAGCATGGGAACAGATCTAAGATTTGTGATGCCCTTATTAAGAACTATCAATAAGGCTGAAGACTTGAGAATGAACTATCAAGTCTTATGTTCTCGCTTAAATATCTCTGTTCAAGATTTGCAAGATACAGCTTTAAGCGTTAATGATATTGAACCTTTGCTCTTTCAAGATGGAGAGTACTTAGTATTAGCTAAGAGGCTTGATTTGCTTAATGCTAAGACTATTTACGATGGTATTAGCCAACGCGGTCGTTTTGCTCTTAAAGATGTCACCTCCTCTACTAATTTAGAGTTGATGGAAGAAAAAGATAATCTTGTCTCAGGAGACGCATTAGTAGCCGAGATTCAAACCGAGGGTCGTTCTCTGCGCGGCACTAAGTGGCTTAGCTCTATTGGCTCAAATATCATGCTTTCTATGGCAATTAAGTTTGCTAATCATCAGCAGCTAATTGGCTTTTCTTTAGCTATTGGTGTTGCTACAGTTAATGCTTTAGAACTCTTGGGTATTAAAGATGTCAAGCTCAAGTGGCCTAATGATGTTATTTACCAAAATAAGAAGCTTGCGGGCATCTTAATTGAGTCAGTGCCTAGTTCTGATGGTGAGATCTTTGCCATTGTAGGAGTGGGCTTAAATGTCCATAATTCTCAGTCGATTTCTGCTAATATTGATCGCCCTTATACTACTTTAGAGGAAATGGGATATAACTTAGAGCGTAATGATATTTGTATCGCGCTTATCAATGAAATTAAGTATGTGGCTAATACCTTTAGACGTAAGGGGTTTGTCGCTTTCTTAGATGCTTGGAATCGTCATGATATCTTGGTAGGTCATACTGTTGAAGTTGCTATTTCTTCCCATCGTAGCATTATGGGAAAGGTTTCAGGGGTCAACCGTCAAGGTGAGCTCATTTTAGATAGCAATTCAGGGCGTACAGCAGTAAGATCGGGTCATATTGTTGCTATTCGCAATTAGTAAAAAAAGCTCCTGTCGATAGGAGCTTTTTTGTTATTTGCGTAAATAGACGCTTTCTACCGTATGGTTCTGCCCTTTATGTAAGATTAAGTTGGCACGATTGCGACAAGGGAGAATGTTCTCAATCAAATTGTCGTGATTAATGGCACTCCAGATAGTGTAAGCCAGTTCTTGAGCATCTTCATAAGACATGCGAGAGTAGCGGTGGAAGTAGCTATCAGGATTATTAAAGGTGCTTTCACGAAGCTTTAAGAAGCGATCGACATACCATTTGATAAGGCACTCTTCATCAGCGTCGACATAAATAGAAAAGTCGATAAAATCTGATATAAATACCTTGTTACGAATAGTAGGGTAGTCGGCACCATTTTGTAGTACGTTTACGCCTTCTAAAATTAAGATGTCAGGACGATCGACTATTATGTACTCATCAGGTATTACATCGTAATAAAGATGGGAGTACACAGGCACCTTTAAATTAGGTTCGCCATTTTTGAGTTTATGTAAGAAGGTCATCAAAGCTTTGACATCATAGGAGATAGGAAAGCCTTTTTTTGCCTCGATATGGCGCTCATGAAGTATCTTATTAGGGTATAAGAAGCCATCAGTGGTGATTAAATCTACTTTAGGACTGTTATCCCAAGATGATATTAAGTGCTTGAGTAAGTTTGCTGTGGTGGTCTTACCACAAGCTACCGAGCCTGAAATAGAAATAATAAAAGGCACACTCTCAATACTCTTGCCTAAAAATTGCTGAATGATAGTGGAACGATCGTGGCGTGAGCGCACATACATATGCAAGAGGCGGCTTAAAGGGAGGTAAATATTAGACACTTCCTCTAAGGAGATCTTGTCATTGAAGGCTAGGCACTTTTGAAGCTCTGTCTCAGTTAGATTAACTTGGTCTTTGTTGTGAGCAAAGGTTGACCAAGTTTTAGCTGAGAATTCAAAGAAAGGAGTGATCTGATCATTGTCCACAGATAGGCTATTATGGGGGCGACTTTGAGCAATAGCTCGAGCAACATCAGGTTGGGACTTAGACATAGCGCAATTGACTTTTGTGTAATGGAAATTGCCAGTGCTCTGATATTGCACGCAATACCCTAGGGCACCACCTAAATTAAGTATTATGTGGCGATCTGCGCAGTTTCAACAGATCCAATGCTAGAAATTGAAAAGCTTGGTTAAATTTTACTAAAAGCACATCAAAAAAGCTCTGTATATTTAATAAAGCCTGACGACTAGCACGGTTGATAATAGTCGTAAGTCCCTTAATATCACTAGATAAGTACTAAAGATTTAATTTAGTTATTTTAATAAGTGACTATTTTAATTTGATGAAGGTATGACATTGGCTATTATTTAAGGTAAATATAGCTTTATTGAGTTGTTAAGGATGAGCTAAAGCTCGTATTTAATAAGAGTTACTAATAGAAAAACTAGAAAACTATGAAGGTCATTATTGTTCTACAATGTAAGTAATGCCTATCAGTATGTTTGTATGGAGCTTGTTGTATGTCCGAGAGTATTTTTGAGCAACATGAGATTTTAGATAAGCTTTACCAAGAGCTAAAGCACATAGAACAAGTAGGAGATCAGCCTACATATGAGCGCTTACTCAAGATTGCCTCTCATTTAACTCACGAAGAGTATGAAGTGATTATGGAGCGCTATCAGGGCTACGTAAAAGAACAAGCTCATAAGATACTACCTGATTTAGCTGAGCAGTTGAGCCTAGTGCATCAAGAGTTATTTTCCCGTATTGAAGGCATAGTAGCAGATCGTGAACTTAAGATCTTAGATAAGGCGGATAAGGCTCTTAAAGAGGAGGTAGCTCGCCTTAATAGTATTCATGAGCAAGAGCTTCAGGAACTGTTAGCTAAGCAAGAGGAGTTAAAACAAGCTATAACAGAGCAAAATGCAACTATTGACTCTTTAAAAGCGGATAACTTAGCGAAACAGCAGCGTATTGAGAGTATGCTCTATGATGTAGAGACATTAGCTTTCTTACGTCGTATTAGCGCTATAGGAGGTAAGGATGCCTTAGAGAGATTACCTTTCCATCCTCAGCTTAATAGCTCTTTGCGTGAGATTAATGCTTTGGTTAAATCCTTTAGCAAAGATCAGTTAAACGCTTGGTCCTTATTAGTTTCTCAGGCCTTTAATTTAGTAAAAGGTGCGCAAGCTTTGGGCTTTAGCATTAACGATCTCAGCACTCAAGAGCCTAAGAGCAATGAGCTTACAGAGCAACAACAAGCTTTGGCTGCTTTAAAAGCCAAGTTTAAGCATATCGAGCAATTAGGTGCTGATAATAGCTACTTTATGGAAAATGAATCCTTTGAAAGCCAAGATGAGGATGCTAGTAGCTTAGTTAGCAAGGATCATGAGATAGAGACTACAGATGACATTAAGGCAGCTTTTTTCGAGCAATTAGCTAAGTTTAAGGACCAAGAACAGCATTTTGATGATTTGTTATCAAATAAGTTACTAAAAGCTGAGCCTATTGAGGCTAGCACCTTAGCTAAGAGCGTTACTAAGAATGATTTTGACGATGTAGAAATAATTAATAGCAGTCTATCTAAAGCCATTCCACGTGATGAAGGTACTTTGGTTAGAGATATGATCAATGGTGATAATGTGGCTGCTTTTGCTGCTGCTAGCGCCAAGATTGCCTCTTTAGCTCCTATGCTTCATGATACTGAAAGAAATCAAAGTGATGACCTAGTTAGTGATGATGAGAACCCATCTGCTAAGGTAGAGATTGCTTCTGTAGCTCATGATGTAGTTAAGGTAGCTTCAGAGTTAGAACGCTCTGGTGAGGAAAAGGTAGTTAAGAAGGTCTCATTATTTGATACTTCAGGAGATAATGAGCAATTAGGTACTACCGTCTTTGGTGCTGAGCTTAATAAATCTGAGATTAGTAATAATTTGGAGGAAGATTCAGTTGAAGATTTTATTACTGGCAATATTCAAGACTGTGATAGTTCGGAAGGGTCTTCTTTAGAGCTGACCAAGGCACCAGAGCATAAGGTTTGCTATCAGTCTTCAACTACCACTACTGCCTCTGGTAAGACCAATATCATTACTAATACTCCTATTGATAAGAACCATAATGTTGCTCCTAAGAGTTTAGGCGCCAAGGATTTGGATGGTTCTTTTAATAAGAATACGGCAATCATAGTTAATAACTCATCTTCTCTTAAAGATGCTAAGGATTTAGAGCTTAAAGGTGAGGGCGTAAGCTTAATGGCTAAGGACTTAATGGTCGCTAAGCCTAAGCATACTAAAGTAATTGTAGGTACAGCCAAAGTTCAAGATGAATTTGCACATTTAAAGAATTATCAATCTTTAGATGATGATGGTAAGCGTCGCTTTGCATTGCTCTCTAATATGATTGATGAGAGTCTCAAAGAGCGTGCATACAAGCTCAATACTTTAATCGATACTAAGGTTAAAACTCAGGATATGGTTTTGTTCTACCAATCCTACATAAACTCCTTAGGCTCACAAGGTATGCTTACCCAAGAGCTCAAGAGCGCTTTACTAGAGAAAATGGAGTATGACCTCAAAGAGCCTCACAGTTCTACAATTGTGTCCTATACTAAAAATTTAGAAGCTACAGCATCCGCTCAACATGTAGAGAACTCTATTAAAGCTAAGGAAGAGGATAAGGAGCAAATCCAAGATAAGGCTAATATCACTAGCTCAGATGTAGAGCAGGTCATTAATACTACCAAAGATAGTGAGGAGCTTAAGGTAGAGGTAGAGCCTAAGAGCCCAGCCCAAGAGCAGGCTACTACTAGCGCAGATGTAGAGCAGGTCATTATTACTACTACCAAAGATAGTGAGGAGCTTAAGGTAGAGGTAGAGCCTAAGAGCCCAGCCCAAGAGCAGGTTACTACTAGCGCAGATGTAGAGCAGGTCATTAGCACTACCAAAGATAGTGAGGAGCTTAAGGTAGAGGTAGAACCTAAGAGCCCAGCCCAAGAGCAGGTTACTACTAGCGCAGATGTAGAGCAGATCATTACCACTACCAAAGATAGTGAGGAGCTTAAGGTAGAGGTAGAACCTAAGAGCCAAGTCCAAGAGCAGGCTACTAATAAATATAAGACAGAGGCAGGAGCGGGCGCTTTTAGTGAGGCTGTTCCTGATGCAACTGCTGAGATAGTAGATAAACCTCAAGCTAAGAGTAGTAAGAGGGATAATACCCCAGTATTAACAGATGAAGAGATCGAGGCATTGTTGGGTGACTCTGATTTTGAAGAATATGGTGGTGAGGATTTTTCATCAGGCATTTTTGATGGCTCAGGTAGTGATATTAGCGAGGAGACATACAAGAACATATTAGAGCAGCTCCATGCTCAAGGTTCAACTGCTGACGATGCTAATAGTTTTAATAACAGCTTGTTAGTTGAAGGTAGCGGTGAGCGTCCTAGCTTTACATTGACACCAGAGGAGCAGGAGGCTTTGCGCTCATTATCATTACCAAGACCTGAACCTATTGCTATTTATGCTCTACCAAATTGGACAGAGTGCTCTAATCCTACTATTGATTGGGACGAGTTTGAGCGCAATAAGAATAAGCCGCATGAGTTCCAGGATTTAATTCAACCTGGAGTTACTAAGAGTGTGGCTACCGATGCTCAAGATCTATTAAATCGCTATCATGGCACACATAAAGATATGTTCTTTATGGATAACTCTGATGAAGACGACGTTCCTGATGCACAAAAGGACTTCATGAGCGCTATTATCGAAGACTATATCAATAACAAAGACAAGCGCTCATCAGCCTTTAGAATTGTGGAGGATGAAGGCAATGATGACGATGACGACACTCCTATACCACAAAAGCGTCAAGTTACATTCTCTACCTTAGTCGAAGATGATGATAGTGAAGAGGTTGAGCCTGAAGACGATGATTTAATCATCACTCCAGCCAATGAGTATAAGGGATTAAACAAAGAAGAGAGCTTTACAGTAGATGGAGCTACCAGCTCTTATCAAAGTCCAGACTTTAGAGGTTCAGATAACTCGAGCTTTGGTAAATCTTTAAGTTCATCTTATAAGCACCCACAAGAGGCTACCTTTATGTTTCAAGAGCTTAAAGGTGATACACCTGATGATAAGCACTAAGTAATTAAGACGCAGCTAGGCTAAACTTAGCTGCGTTTTTTATTAAGGGAGAAAGAGTGTGAAGACTTTATTTGAGCCTTTGCTCAATGGGTTATATAACATGGTCAAGTGTCCTATTGTAATGTTTGATCAAGCCCATAATGTGCTTTTTAAAAAGCTTCCCGTAGGGGCTCAGAACATGAGTGATGAGCAAGTGCATTCATGTATTAAAGCCATTAAAAGCTCTAGCTGCCCTGTAACTGTCTTACAAGATCCTTTTATTGCAGGTTATTATTTGCCAGATAGTTCGTTGGTGATAGTAGGCCCTGTTTTAAAGGGGGATGACAGTGTCGAGCTTTATGCACTTAAACGAGCAGCTATTTCTAGTCAATTAGATAGTCTGGCTTTTAGTGCTCGGCGCTTGTTGCGTGAGAATCCTCCTTTAGAACGTCTTGATTATGGTGCTGATGTACTACAAGAGCTTGATGAGCTTAAACATCTGATGCCGCAATGGGTAGATGTCGTACTGGAGGATAGACCGCATAGTGGCTATTTGTTCGAGCTTAGAGCTTTAGATGCTATTACTCAAGGAGAGCCACAAAACTACATCAGTGCTCAAAGCTTAGTGCGCAATGGTCAAGATGGAACTTTAGCTTATACCAAGCTGCGTGCTGCGCAAAATCTAGGTATTTGCGGGGTAGTTTTAAATTCGCGGGCAGCGGTTGCTGGAGGATTGGGGGTAGAGCAGGCATATACTATGGCCGACTATTTAATTTTAGGTATAGAAAGATGTACTAGAGCTCAAGATGCTGAACTTATAGGCTTTAAAAGTGGGGTGATCTTTGCTCGCTTGGTGCAAAACCTCAAGCTCTCACGCGAGCAAAAGCGTCCTCCTCGGCTCTTAAGTCAACAGGCTTTAGAGACTATTAGGCGCTGTATTCATATTAAAACAGATAGGCATGATATTGCGCATGAGTTGGGGGTTAACCCTGATTATTTAGATAGGGTGTTATTAGAAGACTTTAATGTGACTATTTGTCAATGCTTGCGTAATGAGCGTATTGAAGAGGCTAAGCGTCTGTTGGTACAAACAGCTACCCCTATTTATGAAATAGCTCAGTTATTGCTCTTTGCCCAATCATCGCATTTTGCTAAGGTCTTTAAGGCAGTAACTGGTGTTAGCCCTAAAGAGTATCGGGAACGCAAGTTAAGCGCTGTAGCTTCAGCTAATATTTGAGGGAGAACTTATAGATATTCTATCTATTTATATATTGAAATAAAAAAGGCCGCATTTATTGCGGCCTTAAGAGATATTATTACTGGCGCTTAAAGGAGATTAAGTAGGCTGCAAAGTCGCGGTCTACCTTATCCATGTTGATGCCAAAAGCCATAAGCTCATCACCGCTAAAGAGGTCTCCCTCTAAGTTGTAGTTGGACAAGTAATCTAAAGCATTGCATGCTAAAGAGTTATTGTACATGTGATGAGTTACTTGATAAGTGGCATTTTCATCGAGGCCTACTAAGCGTAGTTTTCTAATGTTGCCTTGTGGTTGGCAGAGGTTTCTAAAGTACATCAAGATAACTTCAGAGCCATCTGGGGAAACAAATTCCCAGGCGCTTTCATTTTGAGTTCCTTCAAATGGAGACATGAGACGATAGAAGTTACCAAATTGAATGGTATGGCGTAACTCTTTATATAAAGCAATGTGAGACGCTACTTCTTGTTGTTCGTTCTCTGGTAATTTACCTAAGTCCATTTCGTAGCCAAAATTACCTGACATAGCGCAGATAAAGCGACTTAACATTGGGGTGGAACGCCCAACTTGATGGTTAGGACAGGCACTTACGTGGCAGCCCATAGTAATAGGTGGGAAGATTAAGGAAGTGCCATATTGGATCTTTTGACGGCATACTTCGTCAGTATTATCAGAAGTCCAAGTCTGAGGCATATAACTTAAGATACCCATATCAAAGCGACGACCGCCGCCTGCGCAGCTTTCAAATAAGATATTAGGGAAAGATTCAGTAATACGCTTCATGATGTCGTAGACACCAAAGACATAACGAGTAGCAATTTCTTGCTGCTGCTCGGCTCTAAAAGCACAAGAACCGATATCAGTTAAGTTGCGGTTCATATCCCACTTAACATAGTCAATATCAGCCGATCCTAAGACCTCACAAATAGCACTAACAATATAGTCTCTTACATCTTGACGGGAGAGATCTAAGACATATTGATTACGCTGTTGATAGCGCTCGTGGTTTGGTACTCCTAAGGCCCAATCTGGATGAGCACGGAAGAGGTCAGAGTCTGGAGAGATCATCTCTGGTTCCACCCAAATACCAAACTTAGCACCCAAGCCATGGATGCGATCACATAAGCCCTTAATACCATTTGGTAACTTTTTGTGATTGATTTGAGTCCAATCGCCTAAGCTGCAATTGTCTTTGTCACGTAAACCAAACCAGCCATCATCAAGCACAATTAACTCCGCACCAAGCTTTACGGCGTCTTGAGCAAATTTCACAATGCTATCTTCTGTGAAGTTCATATAGGCAGCTTCCCAGCTGTTAACTAATACAGGACGGACAGCATGCTTGTGTACACCACGTACAATATGTTCACTTACAAAGCGGTGGAAGTTTTGAGACATGCCATTAAAGCCCTTATTACTAAAGACTAAAACAGCCTCTGGAGTTGTGAAGGTCTCACCTTGGTTTAACATCCACTTAAAGTCAAAGCCATTGATACCCATAACCATACGGGTGTTGCCAAAGGAGTTAACTTCTGTGGCAGCTTCAAAGTTGCCTGACCAGACTAAGGAGCAGCCATAAACATCGCCATTAAACTCAGTAGCAGAGCGCTCACATAAGGCTAAGAAGTTTTGGTGCTGGTGAGAGGTAGCACCGCGTGATGAGGCCGAGATCTCAATACCGTGGTTTAAGTGAGTTCTTTCAATATTACGCTCAAAGGCATGCTTGCCCCATAAAGAGACACGATCGAGTTCATCAGTTGGGAGGTCTAAGGTTAAAGATGCAGCCTTACGCAAAGCAATAGGATCAGTACCTAAATTAGTAATGCGTGCGTGACGAGTAATAACATCAATATCATTGAATATGCTATAGCTTAAGACAACTTCAAGATCGCCTGCCACTTCGCGCATGGTAATTTCTAAGGTAGTAACTTGCTCGTCGCTAGCATAAGAAGAAGGTAAGTTAGCAAGCTCGCTCTTACCAGCAAAGATCTTGTGGCTATGATAGCGTAAGTCAATAGTAGAAGTACCATTGCCTAAAGTAGCTTCTAATGCTGGGATTCGATAGTCACCTGAGCCGTAGACAGAGTACTCTTGAGGGAGTACGTCTAAAGAGAAAGTACGAGCATCAGCGTGAGCCCCTGGGTTTGGAGCACCTTCACGCTCAGTTTGGTAGAAGGCACGCTTGATATTAAAGCCCTTTAAGGCTTTGCCAAAGTAGATATGGCCTAGATAGCCCTCTAAGAATAGCTGCATAACATATTGGATGCGGCCATTAGATAGAGTAAAGCTACGTTCTTGCTCATTAAAGATGATAGACATAAAAAAGGACCCTCAAATTTAGGGCAAGTGCCCTATTTTGCTTGTTTGCTCAGCTCATTGTATTAAGTTTAAAAGTATGTGATATCACGATATCTACTTAAAGAGCAAAATATCGACCAAAGAGCGCTATCAATACAGCTATAGGCCCGTTGTATCGCCATTTTGCTCTTGTGGTATGTCATAAAATTGCAAAGAGGATCACGTTTTATTGTGGAAAGGAAAATTTGGGAGAAAAAAGTTAAAAAATTTTTGAGAGAAAAAAGGCTTATTTAAGGGGTTTTTAAAAAAAAATTAAAAAAATTTAAAAAAAATTGTAAAAAACACTTGCCAAGGGGTAGGTCGATAAGTAAAATAGGCATCGCTTTCTGACGACGACGAAACAGAAAGCGGTTAGCCCTGATAAATAAAGGGTTAGCAAATGGCCAATGGAGGGGTTCCCGAGTGGCCAAAGGGATCAGACTGTAAATCTGCCGGCTCTGCCTTCGAAGGTTCGAATCCTTCCCCCTCCACCATCTCCTTTCAAATGTCAATCACGACAATCTCACGTTATCTTATCCTTTGATAATAAACAAATTCCCCAATAACTTGAATGACGAAAATTGAAAACGAGTTTTTTAAGTCTTTGGTGTTCTTTGTTAAGCACAGATTTTTGTGCGGGCATCGTATAATGGTTATTACCCAAGCCTTCCAAGCTTGTGATACGGGTTCGATTCCCGCTGCCCGCTCCATTTTCCTTATCTGTAGTACTTCGACTCGTTTTTTCAGGAACATTAAAAATGGCAAAAGAGAAGTTTGTCCGTTCTAAGCCACACGTAAACGTAGGTACCATTGGTCACGTTGACCACGGTAAGACCACTTTAACCGCTGCTTTAACCAAGGTTTTAG
>Peterbilt_p1__coassemble_750_pt1 | contig 16850 bp, 13 predicted proteins | sample Peterbilt_p1__metabat2_low_PE_002 | metagenome-assembled genome bin Peterbilt_p1
ATCTGTGCCTAAGCACTGATACAGATCACGATTGTGATCGGATATAACCAAGGATGGAAGGCATCGTGTAATATGGGTAAGGTTAATAACCAAAAGTTCACCCACATTCCGCATCTAGATCTGGTTAATAAGATCATATATAAGGCTAAACAGTACGGCATTGATGTGATTGTGAGGGAGGAAAGCTATACTAGCAAGGCAAGTAGCTTAGATCTAGATGATATTCCTACTTACGGTCTAGTTAACAATAAAAAGCCTGTGTTTAGTGGTACTCGAGTAAAGCGTGGTCTTTATAAAGCAAAGAGTGGTGCCTTGCTCAATGCTGATGTTAATGGAAGCATTAATATCATGAGAAAAGCATTCAAAAATGCTTCTGTAAAGGAGCTATTTGATAGCGGCTGCGTGTTTCAGCCGATACGGGTAACTTGTTAACCGTATGAGATTTGGCGAGATTAATGGGGCCCCCAGTTCACATTAGCTAAGCCATGAAGCTCACGCCATAATCGTATGATTTGGCGGGAGTAATTCACGAAGAGCACTTTAGTATTCAGAAAGAAATAGGAGCTTTTGAGCTATGGGCATTAGAATTGCCACAGGTTTAGTATTAATTGCATTAGTGGTGTTATGGTTGTTTTTTGCTGACTTTGCTATTTTCACCATGGGAGCTCTCTTTATCTATATGGTGGCTGCCTATGAAATGGGACCTCTATTAAAGTTTAAAAGCCGTATTCCTTTCATTGTGGTAGCCGCTACAGCGGCAACAGCTATGTTTGCTCTTGCTCCTCCTGGTAACTATATTGAGCAAGGCATCCCAGGTTATATGAAATATTTGGTGGTAGCCGCATTACCTTTTTGGTTCTTAAGCGTGTTCTTAGTTAAGAGCTACCCTGCCAACACCAAGTGGCATGAAAATAAGATTATTAACTGTATTGTAGGTCTGCTTATGCTCTTGCCTTTCTTGCAAGGCTTATTGATCATGCGCGCTACTAACTTTAGTACCAACTATAATGAAGGTGCTTATTTAGTACTGTGCGTTATGGCTTTAGTATGGGCAGCAGATTCAGGTGCTTACTTTACAGGCCGTTCTATTGGTAAGACTAAGTTAATGCCTGAGGTTAGCCCTAAAAAGACCTATGAGGGCTTATATGGTGGTTTAGTACTCGCGATTGTCGTTATGTACTTGGCTAAGCACTATAGCTTGTATTCAATTTACGGCCAAGATGAGTTAGCCTTCTTGGCAGCTGCCTTTGGAGCCATTATTTTCTCCGTTTTTGGTGATCTTATGGAGAGCATGTTAAAGCGCTTAGTAGGTATTAAAGACTCTGGCAAGATATTCCCTGGCCATGGTGGTATGCTCGATAGAATTGACTCTCAGTTAGCAGCTATTCCTGTGTTTTTAGGCCTCTATTGGCTAGTTAGTGGAGGTATCTTCTAATGGCTAGACAAAAAGTCACTCTTTTAGGTGCAACTGGCTCTATTGGCGATGCCACTTGTGACATATTAGTACGTCAGCAAGAGCGCTATGAAGTACATGGTTTAGCTGCAGGTGCTAATGCTCCCAAAATGTTGGAGCTGATCTTAAAGCTAAAACCTAAGCGTGTGGCCATGTTCAATGAGCAAGCTGCCCATACGCTAAAAGAAATGCTATCCCCTCATCAAGAGCTTAAGGTTGATGTACTATCTGGTGAGCAAGGGGTAATTGAGCTTTCAGGTGATGGTCAGGCAGATGTTGTAGTTGGTGCTATTGTTGGTGCTGCAGGATTAAAACCATTACTCTCTGCTATTAAAACAGGTTGTCGCATTTGTTTGGCTAATAAAGAGGCTCTAGTGATGAGTGGTCAGCTCTTTTTTGATATGGCTAAACAATACCATGCTCAAGTGCTTCCTGTAGATAGCGAGCATAGTGCTATTTTCCAGTGCCTGCCAAGTTCAGAGCAAGTACGCATGGGCTCTTGTGATTTAACGAGTGTAGGGGTACGTGAGATTTTACTGACGGGATCTGGCGGTCCTTTTAGAGATAGCCCTTTAAGTGAGCTTGATCATGTTACTCCTGCTATGGCTATTAATCACCCTGTATGGTCAATGGGCCCTAAGATTTCTGTAGACTCAGCTACTATGATGAATAAGGCTTTGGAGTATATTGAGGCACGCTATCTATTCAATGCCAGTGCTGAGCAAGTTAAGGTCATTATCCATCCGCAATCAGTAATTCACTCCATGGTCTCTTATGTAGATGGAGCTATCATGGCGCAAATTGGCCAACCTGATATGAAAACTCCTATTGCCCATGCTATGGCTTACCCAGAGCGTATGGATGCAGGTGTGGCAGCATTAGATTTTACTAAGCTCAATGCTCTGACTTTTAGAGCTCCAGATCAAGAACGCTATCCTTGCCTCTTTATGGGTATGCAAGCTAGCTTATCTGGTCAGGCTATGACTACTGCGCTTAATGCTGCTAATGAGGTAGCAGTATCCGCTTTCTTAAATAACCAGCTATCTTTTAGAGGCATTGCCCAAGTAGTTGATCATGTATTAAATTTTACTAGTGGTATTAATGCCTATGAGCTAGAGGAGATCTTGGCTCTTGATGCTAAAGCCCGTGACCTCGCCTCCTCTTTTATCGCCCAATAATTTTCGCATGTCCCTAATCAGATCGATGGCTATATTTGGCTAGGGGCATGACCATCCTGTCGCTTAACTCTCTATTAGCTTAAATACAAACTGTCATTTAGATACAGCATTGGATATCTATGATTAGTTCATTACCCAAATAAAAATCACTTCTTTTAAGTGATGTTAAATATTACGCACCAAATTCCGATAAATAAGGTGTACTCAATAGCGGCATGCCTGAATGAGGATATCTGATCGTGCCGTACAGATCATAGCTTTATTATGTAAAAGGATTTTGTTATGGCAGTTTATGTAAATACTAATGTTAGTTCTTTAAATGGTCGTCGCCACCTCAATAACGTTCAAAACCAGCTCAGCACCACATACCAACGCCTCAGCTCAGGTATGCGTATCAACTCAGCTAAGGATGACGCAGCAGGCTTACAAATTGCCGATCGTTTAACTACTCAGATTAATGGTCTCAACCAAGGTAACCGCAACACCAACGATGGTATCGCTTTAGCCCAGACTATTGAGTCTGGTATGGATGAAATGTCTGGCATGCTCCAAAAGATTCGTACTTTAGCTGTACAGTCTGCTAATGGCACTAATACCAAGGAAGATCGAGTCTCTTTAAAGAAAGAAGCTGATGCTTTAATGTCTGAGATTACTCGTATTGCTGAGCAAACTAAGTTTGGTGGCAAGACTGTATTAAAGGGCAATACTAAGGGTTCTATCTTTAATACTGGCGCTAAAAATCCAAGTAATAAGGAAGGCCAGATTACTTTACAGGTAGGTGCCAATAAGGATGATGAGATTTCCTTTGATGTTGGCAACTTCATGTTTAGCTTTATTGTTTCTCGTGCTATTGGAGGTGGTACAACTGATGGTTGGGAAGCTGGTGCTGGTAAAGGTATGAAGCTTGATACTGCCTCTGGTGCTAAGGCTGCTATTGAGCTTATGGATAAGATGATTGCTGATGTTGATAGCCAGCGTTCTTCTTTAGGTGCTATTCAGAACCGTTTGGAGTCCTCTATTCGCAACCAGTCTAACGTCGCTGCTAACCAGGCAGATGCTCGCAGCCGTATCCGTGATGCTGACTTTGCTGAAGAGAGTGCTAACTTAAGCCAGCAGTCCATCATCCAGCAGGCTGCTACCTCTATGTTAATGCAGGCTAACTCCCGTCCACAGTTGGCTCTCTCCATGTTAGGCTAATTAGCGCCTAATTCCTCAGAAAAAAGGGCCCATGGTGTCAGACATCATGGGCCTTTTGTGATCTTATGCTACATGTACAGATCAAAAAGGAGTGAGCTTCCTCCCCTGTCTAAATACATAGGGTTCCGCGCTACTAATATTATGACACCATACTCATTCTTAACAGCACCTATTTAGTTCATTAAAGACTAAATATCATTTAGATACAGATGTTGTACATCTATGATATGCTGCTTATCCAAGTAAAAATCACTTTTCATAAGCTATGCTAAACATTCTCCGCTCAATTCCGATATATAAAATGTAATCAGTAGCGGCATGCCTGAATGATGATATCTGATCTTGCCGTACAAAATCATAACTTTATGATGTAAAAGGATTTCATTATGGCAGTTTATGTAAATACTAATGTTAGTTCTTTAAATGGTCGTAGACATTTAAACAATGTTCAGAATCAGTTAACTACAACTTATCAGCGCTTGAGTTCTGGTATGCGTATTAATTCAGCTAAGGATGACGCTGCAGGTTTACAAATCGCTGATCGTTTAACCACTCAAATTAATGGCTTAAACCAAGGTAATCGCAATACTAACGACGGTATCGCTCTAGCTCAGACCATCGAAGGCGCTATTGATGAAACTAGCAATATGCTCCAAAAGATTCGTACTTTAGCTGTTCAGTCTGCTAACGGCACCAATACTAAGGAAGATCGTATTGCTCTTAATAAAGAAGCTCAATCTTTAGTTGACGAGATTGGTCGTATTGCTCAACAAACCAAGTTTGGTGGTAAGACTGTTTTAAATGGTCCTGATGCTCAAAATGGCACTGCTACTATTTATGGCAGCCAAGCAGATGGTTCTAAGGGTGCTTTTATTACCTTACAAGTAGGTGCTAATAAGGGTGACGAAATTAAGTTTAGCGTTGCTAACTTCAGTAATTTTAGTAAGTTAGTAGCTAATATTAATACTGCAGCATATAAAGCCAATAAGATCTATATTGATAGTGCTTCAGGTGCTAAAGAAGTTATCTCTTTAATGGATTCTTTAATTGCTAAGGTAGATGGTGAGCGCTCTAACTTAGGTGCCATTCAGAATCGTTTAGAGTCTTCTATTCGCAACCAGTCTAACGTAGCTGCTAACCAGGCAGATGCTCGCAGTCGTATCCGTGATGCTGACTTTGCTGAAGAGAGTGCTAACTTAAGCCAGCAGTCCATCATCCAGCAGGCTGCTACCTCTATGTTAATGCAAGCTAATTCTCGCCCTCAGTTAGCTCTCTCCATGTTAGGCTAATTAGCGCCTAATTCCTAAGAAAAAAGGGCCCATGGTGTCAGACATCATGGGCCTTTTGTGATCTTTGCTGGCCATTGACTATTAAATTCTTGCACTCACAGGTCAATTTGCTAATAATGAGCATCGGCTTAATTTCCCACCTTATATTGGTGGCCATAAATTAAAAAATACCAAATTATGGTGTTTTTTGATTTGTTGCTACATGTTTTTCCCTGATCTTAAAGGAACTCTTATTATGCGTTTTCGCTATGGCAAGACTTTGCTCGCTGCCGCTTTAGCAGTGACTTTTTCTTTAGGTTGTATTAGCTCAGCCAATGCTGCTCTTTCTCGTAAGGCTGAAGACAATTTATTCTTTGCTTCTTCTACTGAGCCTTTAGGCTTAGATCCTGCCTTAGTTGACGACATGGATTCAGGCAACTTAATCGTAGGCATGTATGAGTCGTTATTACGCTTTAAGCCAGGTTCTACTGAAGTTGAGCCAAGCTTAGCTGAGAGCTGGACCATTAGCGATGATGGCTTGGTTTATACATTCAAGCTTCGTCAGGGCGTTAAGTTCCATGATGGCACCCCATTTAACGCAGATGCTGTTAAATTCAACTTTGATCGTCAGAGCCCAGACAATTTAGTACCAAAGATGTCCTATGCTCCATTTGTCTTTGGTGATGTAGCTAAGACTGAGGTTTTAGATGAGTACACTGTACGTGTAACCTTAAAGCAGCGTCAAACTCCATTCTTACGCAACATGGCCATGACCTATGCTGCTCCTATTGCATCCCCAAGTGCTTTACAAAAGTACAACAATAACCTTATGGAGCACCCATGTGGTACTGGTCCTTACAAGATGGTTGCTTGGGATAAGGGGCAGCAAATCATTTTAACTACCAATGAAGACTACTGGGGCCAAAAGCCTGCTGTGCAGAACGTAATCTATCGCATTATGAAAGACACCTCTGCTCGTGTAGTGGCTTTAAATAATGGTGAGGTTGATATCATCAATGGTGTTGATGCCAATGTAGTCGATGAGTTACAAAAGGGTGGTTCTAAGCTCTATATGCGTGAGGGCAATTCCACTAACTACATGTTCTACAACACCCGTGAAGGCTATGTAACTGCCGATCCTGAGGTTCGTAAGGCTATTTCTCAGGCTATCAATGTTCCTGAGTTAGTAAATACCTTATATAAGGGCTATTCTGATTACGCTAAGACCTATATGCCAGATGTTATGGCAGGTAATAATCCTGATATTGTAGTTTCTGAGTACAATCCAGAAGAGGCTAAGAAGGTATTAGAACAAAAGGGTGTTAAGAGCTTAAAGATAATCACCTATACTAATGCCCGTCCATCTAATAGTGCAGGTGGCTTAGTATTAGCTGAGGCTATTCAAGCTTACCTAGCTAAGGTTGGTGTCAAGGCTGAAATTAGTGCTTTAGACTGGAATACTTATCGCGCTAAGACCTTAACTGATGCTTGGGATATCGGTTTTACCGCTTGGGGTAGTGATAATGGTGATGCTGATAACTTCATCAACATCTTAGCTACCAATGATCCTATTGTAAACCAAGGCTTATGGTTAGATCCTGAGTTTATTGAGTGCATTAATTTAGGTTTAAGAACTCCTGATGGTCCAGAGCGTATTGCTTTATACCAAAAGGCTGAGCAGCTCATTAAGGACAAGGCTCCAATTTTACCTATCTCCCACGCTAAGGAGTTAATGGCTCATAGTCCTAAGATCCATGGTGAGTTGATTCATATGAGCGTAGTTCGCTTTATTAATGTCACTAAAGACAAGTAATAGTTCTTTTTAAAAGACTTACTTAAAAGCGCCCTAAAGGATCACCTTTAGGGCGCTTTTTTCTTTCTGTCAAAAAAATATATGAATTTTCTAAATAAATTATTAAAATGCTATACTTTGGTGCAATTAATTAGTTTAGGAACTTTTTACTAGAGCTTTAGTCTACAATAGCACTGTCTAACTACTTTATCTAAGGAGCAATAATGGGTGCAGCCCTGTGGAATCTTCTATTTTTTATCGTGTCATTAGGTGTGTTGGTATTTATCCACGAGGGTGGACATTATCTTGCCGCCAGATGGTGTAAGGTTAAAGTCTATCGCTTTTCTTTAGGTTTTGGACCTGTGCTTTATAAGCGTATGATGAAAAATGGTACTGAGTTTGCCATTTCTGCTATCCCTATGGGTGGCTATGTCAAAATGAAGGGCGAAAATGATGCTAAAGAAGAAGTCATTGAAACTGATTTTGCTCAATTAGTATCAGGAGAGAGCAATGATTCTTTTGTTGACAAAACTATTGGTCAGCGAGCTTTGATTGTTGCTGCAGGTCCATTGTGCAATATCATTTTAGCTATCTTGCTGTATACCGTCATTAATATGATGGGCGTAACTAGTCTTAAGTCAGTAGTAGGTGAGATCAGTGATAATAGTATTGCTGCTCAAGCTCAGATGCAAGATTACGACTTTGTCACCAAAATTGGCGATACCCAGATTTCTGATTGGCAAGCCTTTATTGCAGCCATAGTGCCTTATATCGGCTCATCTAATGTGCCTTTAGAGGTAGTAGGCAATATGGGTGAGGGCAGCCATCGTACTTTACATATTGATTTAAGCTCATTGAGCATAGAGCCTAATGGTTCTTTATATGATGATTTAGGCTTTAGCCCTTGCTATGGCTATGTTCCTGAGCGTTTATCTTTTGTCGTCAAGGATTCTGCAGCAGATCGTGCTGGTATTAAAGAAGGCGATCGTCTCTTATCTATTAATGGCAATCCTATTATTAAGTGGAACCATGTCTCTAAGTTTATGAAAAGTTACGAATCAGGAGCTATTTTAATTGAGCTTGAGCGTGATGGACAAGTAATGAGTGTTGAGCTACAGCCTGATAGTAATACTGATGATGAGGGGCATACTACCTATACTTTAGGTGTAGGTATGAAAATGGAAATTCCACCTGAGCTTTATAAAACTACTTATTATGGACCAATTGAGGCACTAGGTAAGGCTCTTGAGGACACCAAGCGAATGAGCATGATGATTATGCATGCTACCAAGGGTTTAATTCTCGGCGCTATTAGTACTAAGAATATTGCAGGTCCTATTACTATGGCTAGTGCTGCAGGTGATACTGCTAGTTACGGATTTGTCGCCTTTTTAGGATTTATGGCAGCTTTGTCAGTTAATTTAGGTGTTCTTAATTTGTTGCCTATTCCTGTTCTTGATGGTGGACAGTTAATGTTCCTTGCCTATGAAAAGGTAGTAGGTCGTAAACCTAATGACAAAGTACAGCTGATTTTGATTGCTTTAGGAATGTCATTAATATTGTCATTAACAATGTTAGCTATTTTTAACGATTTAGCCGCTCTTTAGGTTAAAATGTTGAGTTTACAAAGATCAACTTTAAGATAAGTCACCATTTGGCAGACTTATAGACTTCGATGGGTTTATGAATGTCGACAGATAAAAAGCACAGTAAGGGCGCACTATTAAGTGGCCTAGCTTTGGGCGTGATGGCTATGTTGGCCCCTCAGGCTCAAGCAGCCGCACCAAACACCCTTGTCAGCTCCTCTTTAGCCAGTAGTTCTCAATTCAATGGTGTAGTGATCAAGGATATTAGAGTTCGTGGTTTAAATCGTGTCAGCTTGGGTGCAGTGCTTTTAGCTCTGCCAATTCGCCAAGGTGATGTCTTAACCAAGGACAAAGTATCTTTGGCTATGAAGCGATTATATGCCACAGGCAACTTCTCTAATGTCTCATTATTTTTAGAGGGGGAGCGCTTGGTAGTTGACGTTAAAGAGCTACCTACTATTGGTGCTATTACCTTTGCTGGTAATGAGCAGATCCAAGAGGAAGCTTTACGTAACGTTATTGAGCAGCAAGGTTTACGCGCTGGTGAGCCTATTAATGTGCAAACTTTACGTCAGTTAGAACAAAGCCTACTTGATTTCTATCACTCTGCTGGTATGTATCAAGCTGAGGTTAAGCCTGTTTTAACTTACCTACCACGCAATCGTGTGGAAATTAAGATCCAATTTAACGAAGGTAAGCCTGCGGCTATTGATCAGATCAATATTGTAGGTAACAAGGCTTTTAGCGAAGATCAGCTCGTTTCTCAATTTGAGTTGCGTGACAATGTGCCTTGGTGGAACGTAATTTCCAATTCTCGTTATGATGCCCAAAAGTTTAGCGGCGATTTAGAAACCTTACGTTCTTTCTACTTAGATCGTGGCTATGTCCGTTTTAAGATTGATTCTACTCAAGTTTCTATCACCCCAGATAAGAAGAGCTTGTATTTAACTGTTGCTATTACCGAAGGCGATAAGTACACCATCGGTGATTGTACTTTACAAGGTGACACCTTAAAGTACGACAAGCACATGCGTCAATTAATTGCCTTGGAAAAAGGCAGCACTTATTCTGCTCGTGAAGTAACTTTAACTGAAAAAACCTTAGTTAATTTCCTAGGTAAATATGGCTATGCCTATTCAAAGGTAGTAGCTGTACCTGAGTTTGACGATGTTAATAAGGTCGTAAACTTAAACTTCATGGTCGAGCCAGGCAAGCGTGTTTATGTAACTGACGTTAATGTAGTAGGCAATACCCAGACTAACGATACAGTAATCCGTCGTGAGATCAATCAGATGGATCAGACCTGGTTATCTAACGAGGCTGTCGAAGCTTCCAAGACTCGTTTAAACCGTACAGGTTTCTTCGAGACTGCTGATATTACTACTAAGCGTGTAGGTACTAGTGGCGATACTGTAGCTTTAGAGGCTAAGGTTAAAGAGCAGCCAACTGGCAGTATCCAAGGCGGTATTGGTTATGGTACCTCCTCAGGCTTTATGCTCCAGGCTGGTGTTTCCCAAAACAACGTTTTTGGTTGGGGTACTAGAGCTAATATAAGTGCTTACCAAAATGACTTCCGTGAGCATGCAGAGTTCTCTTATACCGATCCTTACTGGTCTGTCGATCAGATCTCCTTAGGTGGACGTGTCTTTTATGATAACTTCCATGGTGATGATGCTGATGTGGTTTCTTACGATAATGAGACTATCGGCTTAGATATCAGCACTGGTTATCCTATTACTGACAATATCTATGTGACCTATACCTTAGGTGTTGAAAAGATGCACCTAAAGTCTAATAAGATCTTCTTACAGGCTTTAGACTTCTGGAGAACCTATGGTGAGGGTAGCTTATCTAATGACTTCATTAATTACACTTTCCGTATTAATGTAAATCGTAATAACTTAGATCGTAGCGTCTTCCCAACTTCTGGATCTCGTCAGAACTTATCGGTATTTACTACCTTACCAAAGGGCTCAGATCTTCAGTACTACAAGGCTGACTTCCAGACCTTCCATTACTTCCCATTAAATGAAAATCATGACTTTGTCTTTGCTATTCGTGGTCGTGGTGCTTATGGTAATGGTTATGGCACTGTTGATGGCTTAGATCAAAAGTTACCATTTTTCAATAACTTCTACTTAGGTGGTGATCAGTGGTTACGTGGCTTTAAGCGTAATAGCGTTGGTCCTCGTGCCTTATATCCAGGCAAGGGCGGAAAGGTTACTATCGATGAAGACGATAATTTAGGTGGTAATGCACTTTGGGCTTTATCAAGTGAGATCATTGTGCCAACCCCATTTATCTCTGAGGCTTATAAGAGCCAAGTACGTACTAGCTTGTTCGTTGATGCTGGCTGCCTATGGGATACTAACTCCACAGAGTACACAAAGGGTTATTCAGGAGCTCCTGACTACTCAAGCCCTAATAACTTTAGCGCTTCAGCAGGTGTCTCTTTAACTTGGATGTCTCCTGTCGGCCCACTATCATTTAGCTTAGCTCGTCCAATCAAGGAGCAAGACGGCGATGAAAGTGAGTTCTTCAGTTTTGATATTGGTGGTCGTTTCTAGTTAGTACAGAAGCCTGACTTTGCTGTTAAGATAAAGCCAGGCTTTGTTAATCATTATCCACCTATAATTACAAGATTTTAGGTGTAGATAAAAGTCTAGTATTTTTAAAAACGATATACATAAAAAGCTTATCGTAATTTGCTGCTGTTAATGGCAGTATTATTATCATAGTAAAAGCATTCAGAAATGCCTTTGTAAAAGGCTATTTGATAGCATATGCGTGTATCAGAGAGTACGGTTAAATATTTGACCGTATGAAAATTGGTGACGTTATTAGGGAAACTTAATAATCAAGCCAAGAAGCTCACTCCATAATCGCAAGATTATGATGGAGTCGTTCACGTTTTTAAAACGGAAAATTTGTCATGTTAAAGAAAGTTTTATTAGCTTCTGCCTTAAGCGTTGCTTTATTGGGTGCCACTTCTAGCTCTGTTTTAGCTGCACCTGCTGCGCATACTCCAACTATTGCTGTAATTAACATTCCTTTTATTATGAGTGAGATTCCTCAGGCTAAAGAAGTTGAGGCTGTCTTAAATAAAGAGTTCTCTGCTCGTGAGCAACAGTTACAAGAGATGCAACAAAAGGGCACCAAGCTAAGCCAGGACATTAACTCTGGTAAGTATAAGGGCCAAGATTTAGTAGACAAGCAACGTGAAATTGCCGCTTTACAAGCTGACTTCCAATTAAAGGCACGTGCTTTCCAAGAAGATCAGCAAAAGCGTATGCAAGAGGAAAACCGTAAGTTAGCTGTTGCTGTGCAAATGGCTATTGACGCAATTGCTAAAGAGCGTGGTATTGACTTAGTGTTACGTGGTGAAGGCATTGCTTACACTATCGAAACTTTAGATATCTCTAAAGATATTATCAAGCGCGTATCTCAGGCTAAGTCTAAGAAGTAATAAGAACTGAGCTTATTAATACGCAAGCTCATGGTGTGATGCCATGAGCTTATTTTTTAAGATCTTCTTGAGTTCCCCTCAAGAAGGGTACTTATTATCATTATTTGAGGAGAATATCCTTATGTTGGTCAAGGACATAGCCGCTCAACTCAATGCCGAATTTATTGGTGATGGTCTCGTTGATATTGAAAAAGTAGCCAACTTAAAGACTGCTCAGCCAGGTCAAATCAGTTTCTTATCTGATATTAAGTACCGTGATGTCTTAGATGAAACTCAAGCTAGCTGCGTCATGGTCAAAAAAGAGTTTGCTGAGCATGTTAAAGGCAGCGCTATCATTTTAGATGACCCTTATTTAGGCTTTGCTAAAGTAGCACAAATGCTCGATACCACTCCTGCCATTGCTACTAATATCCATCCTAGTGCCTATGTAGCTGAGGGGGTAACTTTAGGTAACAATGTAGCTTTAGGCCCTAATGTAGTCATTGAGTCAGGTGCTGTCATTGGCGATAACGTTCAAATCGGCGCTAATTGCGTTATTGGTCCTAAGGCTCATATAGGCAACAATAGCAAGCTCTACCCATTAGTAAGTGTCTATCATGACTGCCAGATTGGCGCTAACTGCTTAGTACAATCTGGTACCGTTATTGGCTCAGATGGTTTTGGTTATGCCAATAACAAGGGCCAGTGGGTTAAGATTCCTCAGACTGGTCGTGTCATTATTGGTGACTTTGTAGAAATTGGAGCCAATACCTGTATCGATCGTGGTGCTTTAGATGACACCATTATTGAGTCTAATGTCATTATTGATAACTTGTGCCAGATTGCGCATAACGTCAAGATTGGTTTTGGTACAGCTGTAGCTGGCGGTACTACTTTTGCTGGCTCGGTTACCATCGGTAAATACTGCATCATTGGTGGTACCTCAGTATTTAATGGCCATATCTCTATTGCAGATCAAGTTACCATTTCTGGTATGTGTATGGTAATGCGCTCTATTAGTGAAAGGGGTGCTATTTACTCTTCAGGCATTCCTGCCCAGACTAATAAGGAGTGGCGCCGTACGGCCTCTCGCGTTTTACATATTAACGATATGTATCGCAAGTTGCTGGAGCTTGAAAGCGCAGTTAAGAGCTTAAAGGGAGAATAGTTTAAAGGCTCCTTAGTGCGTGCATTAAGGAGCTTTAGCCATTCACTGAGAGAACTAGGTTTTGTTGCCTAAGATACGAAACTTGAGCTAAAAAATGCTATTATAAGGGGCGCTAAATTTGCCTTTTTTTCAAGTTCTTATTAGCTCTTGGTGCCTTAAGTTAGGTGATCTGAATTTATTCAAGTAAGAACTATATTTAGCGTAAGTAAGGGGCACCTAGGCATTTGCTCTTGCTTGGCAAGTACTTTCCCTTTCTTTATTGAGCTACAGTGTAGCCCGTCTTTATATAAGCGAATCCTTAGCCTCATAAGTAGGCTTGTTCTTATGGCGTGAGCCATAGATTTGTACCGAATTTAATATGTGCGCGGCGCAGGCTATTAGAGCATGGGCCCCTCTTCATCTTTGATGACTAACAAGGTGGAATCAAGTGACATCTAGTAACGAGAACACTCAAAATAAGACCTTAAATGTGGAAGAGATCATGGAGCTCTTACCTCATCGTTATCCATTCTTAATGATCGATAGGGTCGTTGACTACTCCATTACTGAGGAGCACAAGACCCTTAGGGCCATCAAGAATGTAACTTTTAATGAGCCTTACTTCCAAGGTCACTTCCCTAATAAGCCAATTTTTCCTGGCGTGCTTATTTTAGAAGCTATGGCTCAGGCCACTGGTGTGCTTGCTTTTACCATGGTTGGCAAGCCAGAGCCAGGCGAGCTCTATTACTTTGCTAGCATCGACAATGCTCGTTTCAAGCGTCCTGTAGTGCCAGGCGATCAATTAGTGCTTGATGTTGAGTTCTTCAAGGAAAAGCGTGGCATTGCTAGCTTCAAGGGTGTTGCTACCGTTGATGGTAAGGTAGTATGCTCTGCTGACTTAATGTGTGCCAAAGTACGTAGCTAATAAATAATTAGCGTGGGTGAGCAGTAGGGTAGTCTTACTGCTTTAGATCAGATAGAGGATGTTGTATGCCTTCTAATGCACCTCATAGCGAAGAATTAACGGGCACCAAAGCCTTCCCCCTCACTCATACATATGAAGGCACCCCTGTGGTAGCAGCTAGTGCTCAAGTCGCATCAAGTGCTATTTTGCGTGGCAAGGTCGTAATTGGAGATGATGTGGTAATTAAAGACCATGTCATTATTGAGGGTGAAGTTTCCATTGGTTCTGGTTGTGTCATTGAGCCTTTTTGTGTCATTCGTGGTCCAAGTACCATTGGCTCTAATAACCACTTCTATCAGTTCTGCTCTATTGGTGAGACTAATCAAGATCTCAAGTTTAAGGGCGAAGCTACCAAGTTAATCATTGGCGACGATAATACCTTCCGCGAGCATTGCACTGTCCATCGTGGCACTGTTCAAGGCTTAAGCGAGACTAAAGTAGGTTGCCGTAATCTCTTTATGGTCAATGCTCACGTAGCTCACGATTGTATTATTGGTGATAATTGTATTTTTGCTAATAATGCAACCTTAGCTGGTCACGTGGTTATTGGTGATTACGTTATTTTTGGTGGCCTTTCTGCTATCCATCAATTCGGTCGTGTAGGTTCTCATGCCTTTATTGCTGGTATGGCTGCTTTAAATATGGATGTTCCTCCATATGTTATGGCTGCTGGTCACTATGCTAAGCCTTTTGGTATCAATAAGGTGGGTTTAGCTCGTCGTGGCTTTAGTGCTGAGGCCGTTGCTGCCATTAGAAAGGCATATATGATTATCTATCACAAGCACTTAACTATCGAAGATGCTATTCCTTTGTTAGAGGATTTAGCCAAAGAAGAAAGTGCTGTGCAGCCTTTAGTTGATTTTGTCAAAGTCAATGGCAGAGGTATTGTGCGTTAAATTAACGTGCATATAGCCTTGATCTTGCATAAGCTCCTTGCTAACTACCTATTTGTACAGGTCTTTCTAGCCAGGAGCTTTTTTGTTGGTGCTTAAGATCTAAGAGAGAGCTAAGCTAGGTAGGATAAGATAAGCTCACTGTCAGTTTTTGTTTTGTAGGATCGTTTTTAATGTCTGAAGTTCAATGCAACCCTCATCTTTATGCCATTATTGCAGGCGAGGTCTCAGGAGATACCTTAGGTGCTGGCTTGATGAAGGCAATTTTACGCCACGATCCAGATGCTAAGTTTATTGGTATCGGTGGTGAGAAGATGATCAAGTGTGGCATTCAATCAGCATTTAATATGGAAGAGCTCTCCGTAATGGGCTTTTTTGAAGTTGCTGCCCGTGCTCCTCGGATCCTTAAAATACGCTCTGCTATCACTAAATTACTTTTAAAAGAGCGTCCTTGTGTCATGATCGGTATTGATGCTCCTGACTTTAACTTGGCTGTAGAGCACTCTTTAAAAAAAGCAGGTATTAAGACTGTTCATTATGTAAGCCCTTCAGTCTGGGCTTGGCGCGAAAAACGTATTGTCAAAATTAAAGCAGCATGTGATGAGGTATTAGCTTTATTACCTTTTGAAAAAGAGTTCTACGATCGCCATGAAATGCCTTGCACTTATGTAGGTCATACCTTAGCTAACTCTATTGCGCTTAATATTGATCAAAACCTTGCCCGTGAGCATTGTGGCTTATATAAAAACTGCGTTAATGGTGTTCATGGTAAGGTCTTGGCTATTTTGCCAGGATCGCGTAAGGGTATTATTAGCCGTATGTTGCCTATTTATGCCCGTACTGCTGCCCTCTTGCATGAGCAGATTAAAGATCTGACATTTATTACCGTAGCTCCTAATCGCGATATTGCGCTGTTAATAAAAGATATTTGGCTTGAGCATAGCCCTAATTTGTCTTTAACGGTGTTTGTGGGCAATAGCCAAGATGTCATTGCTTCAGCAGATGCCTGCTTACTTACCTGCGGTACTATTGCTTTTGAGGCTATGTTATTAAAGTGCCCTATGGTAGTAGCCTATAAGGTCTCACGTCTAAGTGCTGCTCTTGCTCGTCGTCTGTTAAAGGTTTCAATGTATTCTTTGCCTAATTTGCTAGCTAAGCGTGAGATTGTCAAAGAGCTTATTCAAGAAGATTGCACTCCTATTAAGTTAGCTCATGAGTGTTTGCGTCTGTTGACCTCAGATAATTTACTCATGAAAAAAGAGTTCTTAACTATTCATGAGTCAATTCGCACTAATGCTGACGAGCTTGCGGCTCGCGCTGTATTGCGTGTAGCTGCTCAAGACCAAGAGCATGTAGCTTTAGCTTTAAGTAAGAACATGGTACAGCTTCCAGAGCATGAGCTTGAGCTCGATCAGCTTTCTTTAAGCAATTTAGCTAAAAAACCCGCTCAGCAAGTAGCTGAGATTGAAAGTAATCAGGGCAATAACTCTATAGAGGATAATAAAGAAACTAAGAGCAAAAAGAGTAAGCGCTCCCGCCGTCGTAAGAGTAAAGATAACAACTCTAATATTAGAGCGGATGCTGCAGCTCAAAATGCGGCAGGCTATCGTGAGTTTTTAGATAAAACTAAAGGCGCAGTAGTAGCTCATAAGAATATTGATATTCTCCCATCAGTTAATGATGATAAGGTTCCGTTAAAAGATGGCTTAGATGATCAGACTATCTCTAAGTTAGAGCAGGAAGTTAAAGAGCAAGATGCGATATTATCTTTAAACGAAGTGCTCTCGATGCCTACTAAAAACGGCAAGCGCAAGAATCGCGATATCATTAAGCGTGTCACTGAGCGCATTTAGTGATGCTTTGAGGGGAAGGGTTATAAATATAGTGGCGAAAACCACTGGGCTTGCCCAGTGGATGAAAGCCACGA
>Peterbilt_p1__coassemble_769_pt1 | contig 16638 bp, 10 predicted proteins | sample Peterbilt_p1__metabat2_low_PE_002 | metagenome-assembled genome bin Peterbilt_p1
CTTTTGATGCTAGTGCCAGCGTGATTTTAAATGTTAACGAGCGTGTAGGTTTTGGTATTGGTGCCAATATTGACACTGCTAATGAGAATGTCTTATTTGGTCAAGCTAAGATCAAGTTCTAAGATAGTTAGTAACCTATTTGTCCTAGAAGCATTGCTGTAAACACACACCTTACATACATAGTGCTTCTATACTCTATAGATTTTAACCATCTTAAGAGCAACCTCTGTTTTATGATAATTAAAGCCCTGCTTAAGAAATAATCCTAAGCAGGGCTTTTTAGTTAATGCCTATCTGCTCTTGTAGAACTAATACTCCTTGCAGCAAACTGATACTCTGTAATTAAGTACCATAGATAAATTACTGCTCTAATTAGATCTCATCTCTCAGATCGCATCTGGTATGTATCTGTAGCATAGTTAGCTCTCAGGGCAACTTGCTGCTCGATCTTAACTTATTCAGCTGACAGGCTCTTCTGATAAGTAATATGAATTAAACGCTGCTTGATATCTTGATTAAGACCAAATCTCTGAGCACAAGGGGCAGACCACACTACAGGCAAGTTCTCTGGCAAATCGAGGTTTTGACCTAAGTTTCTAAATAAGCCTTCGTTATGGAAATCTGAACCTAAGCTAGCTAACAAGTTATAGCGCTGGCACAGTTCAGCTAAGTAGAGCTTATCATTAGGCTTTTGCTGACAGCCTGCAACTTCCATAGCCTCACCACCACAGGAGATAAACTCTTCAATTAAAGTACGCAGACGGAAATTGGAAATCTTATAGCGTCTTGGGTGAGCTAATACAGCAATACCACCAGCAGCTTTAATAGCAGCCACTACCTCACTAATAGGGCCCCAGTCGTTTGGCACATAAGCTTTTTGACCACGGCGTAAATACTTATGGAAGGCTTCATCAATGCTATTAGCCTTGCCGTCTTGATAAATCAAACGTGCATAGTTACCACGGGTAATATTAGCACCTGCTTGAGCTTGCTCGACACAGCGCTCATAAGGGCGCTCAAAGCCTAAAGCTTCCAGTTTACGTCCCATAGCAATAGCACGAGCTAAGCGCAGCTCTTTTTTGTGAGCAGTTAACTCATTGAGCTCTTTATTCTCAATGTCAATAAATAGACCTACAATATGGATCTGCTCATTACGCCAAGTAGTAGAAAACTCAATACCAGGGATAATAGTCAACAAGCGCTCTTGAGCACTACGCTCTAAAATGCCATTTTCTACCTTATTGATCTGTGCATTGGCATAAACATAGTTTTCCTCAGGAGCTTGTTCAGATCCTTGTGCCAAGAGTTCATTGTAGTGCGCTGCTGTAGCCATAGCCTCAGCAACACCAGCTACCAAGTCATGATCAGTAATAGCTAAATAGTTTAAGCCGCGCTGATAGGCGCGCTCAACAATCTTACTAGGAGTAAAGCCGCCATCAGAGGCTTTGGTATGACAATGAAAATCAAAATTGCTAAGAATAGTCACTTCAGAATAACCTTGTGTTTAACTTTCAGCTTTAGACAATAAAGTCTCAAAGCGCTCATATAAATCATCCAGCTCTTGTTGCACTTGAGCACGCTTAAGGTTAACAGCCTTAATTTCATCAGGCCCCTTAAGGTATAAAGCAGGATCTGCCACTTGGGCATCTACTTGCTCTAACTCATGCTCTTTAGCTTCAATCTTTTCAGGTAAAAGCTCTAGCTCATGGGCTTCAGTAAAGGAGAGCTTATCAGACTTCTTTTCTTTGCTCTCACTTTTAGCCACTACAGGCTTTTCTTCCTCAGCTTTTTCTTTATCGCTACTGTCCTTGCCTGAGAGCACTTGAGCTACATCTTTGCCAATACGACGATAGTAGGCCTCAACATCTCTCCAGCCACCGACAATAGTTTCAATATTGCCATTACCAGCAAAGACCCAAGTTTCAGTAGCAAACTCATCAATAAAGCGACGATCGTGGGAGATCACTAATACGGTGCCAGGGAAGTTTTGTAAGAGCTCTTCTAGCAGATCTAAAGTCTCTAAATCGAGATCATTAGTTGGCTCATCCATAATGAGTACATTACAAGGACGAGCAAAGATACGAGCTAGCATCAAGCGATTCTTTTCACCACCTGATAAGACCTTAGCTGGGCTACGGGCACGACGAGCAGTAAACAAGAAATTCTTTAAATAAGAAAGCACATGGATAGTGCGTCCATTCACAGGGACATCTTGCTTACCCTCGGCAACATTATCGGCTACACTCTTTTCCAACTCTAATTGCTCATGGTATTGGTCAAAGTACTGTGATTGAACATTAGTACCAATGCGAACATAACCATGAGTAGGCTTAATCAGCCCCATTAAGACCTTAATTAAAGTGGTCTTACCAGCGCCATTAGGACCGACAATACCAATACGATCGCCCCTCATTACTGTAGGCGAGAAGTTCTTGATAATATCTTGGCCTTCATAAGTGACCGTAATATTATCAGCCTCAAAAACGATATTGCCTGATCTATCAGCCTCAGTGATCTTAATAATAGCCTTGCCTTGGCGATCACGACGCTCTGAACGCTCTTTGCGCATCGCCTCTAAATTACGGACACGACCTTCATTACGAGCTAAACGAGCCTTAACGCCACGGCGAATCCAAGCTTCTTCTTCAGCTAACACGCGATCAAATTCAGCACGCGCTAGCTCTTCCATACGCAAGCGCTCATCACGCAAACGTAAATAAGCATCAAAAGATCCAGGATAAGAATAGAGCTTACCGCGATCAAGCTCCACAATGCGCGTAGCCAAATGATCAGCAAAAGTACGATCGTGGCTTACAAACACGGTAGTGCCTTTAAAGCCAAGCAAATACTCCTCAAGCCAAGAGATAGTAGCAATATCTAAGTGGTTAGTAGGCTCATCTAATAACAGCACTTGGGGCTCATTGGCTAAAGCAGCAGCTAAAGCAACCTTACGGCGCCAGCCGCCTGATAAGGCGGCTAGCGGAGTTTCAGGATCTAAATCGATCTTATTTAAGATCTTGTAAATCAAGGCATCTTTGATCCAGCCATCATGCTGCTCAATAAAAGAAGCCAAGCGCTCCTGCTCCCTTAAGTCCTCAGAGAGCTTAAAATCAGCCAAGGCATTACCCACTACATCAATACCACGGGCCACCATGGTATAGACAGTGCCTTGAGCATCTTGTGGTGGATCTTGGGCCAAGCGATTAATCTTAAGACCTTCTTTGCACACCATACGACCGCCATCAAGTTCAATTTGGCGATCAAAGAGCTTTAATAAAGTGGACTTACCAGTACCATTACGGCCTACCAAGCACACGCGCTCGCCTTCTTCTAGGGCAAAATCAGCCTGGCTTAATAAAGCATCATCACCAAAGGCTAAGGAGCCTCCCATTAAGGTTATTAAAGCCATTATTAATCAAGCTCCTTAACACCTTGTGGGCCCCAAACCTTAACCTGACGACGTGCTGGAGCTCGATCACGGCTGCCTTGGCCTCGGCCTTGTGATCTCCGCTCAAAAGCGCGCTCATCAGCCTCACGATATTGGCCTGATCTAGTAGATTGATGACCCCAGTTACGCGCAAAAGCACTACCTTCTCGACGGCTTTGCTCTCTATTATGCCCCTCTTCAGTGCGACGAGAGTAGCTATCACCATAGAGACGACCTGCACTATAGCTGCGCTCTTGACCATAGCCATTGGCATACTCAGAGCCATCGGCTTTACCAAAACGCTTATCATAACGATAACGCTGACTATCACGCTCTAAAGAGCGCTCAGCAAAGGAGCGCTTATCACTACGCTCTGAACGCTGTTCTTGCATTTGGGCAGCATAAGTAAAGCGCTCTTGCTTATTTTGCAAATCACGTGACCACTTAGGGCGCATAGTATTAACTACTAAGGCCTCAGGCTCTTTTTGCTGTTGTTCCTTGCTATAAGTTAATTTAAAGCAAGTATGTAACTGCTGATCACGCTTAAAGTCAGGATCAAAGGTCTTAGCAGTAATATTCTCCACACTAAAGCCATATTGCTCTAAGCCCTCATCGAGCTTAAAGTTGCGCTTATTAGTACAGAAAATCACTACGCCGCCATCATTTAAGTGACGAGTTAAATTGCCCAACATTAATAAATGATCGCGCTGGACATCAAAACTCTTCTCCATACGCTTAGAGTTGGAGAAAGTTGGGGGATCGATATAAATTAAATCATAGCGCTTACCCTGATCAGCTGATAAATAAGCTAAACAGTCAGCTTGAATAAAGCTATGAGCTTCAGGATTGATATGGTTTAAAGCAAAGTTATCACGGCCCCAATCTAAATAAGTGCGGCTCATATCAACCGAAGTAGTGCTCTTAGCACCACCTAAAGCAGCCATTACCGAAGCGGAGCAAGTGTAAGCAAAGAGGTTTAAAAAGTCCTTGCCTGCTGAAAGAGCTTGAATAATGCGTCTAATTGGACGAGCATCTAAGAACAAGCCTGTATCTAAGTAGTCTTGTAAGTTGACCTTAAAAGCCACCTCTTGCTCATAGACCTCAATAAAGTGGCCTAAGGCATCTTCTCTTTTAGCGTATTGTGCCTCACCCTTTTGCTTTTCACGGCTCTTAACAATGACGTTATCACCTAGAGCACCAGTAACTCTAATAGTAGCAGCAATCATATCTAACAGACGCTGCTGAGCCACATAAGCCTTAATGGTGCTAGGAGCTTGGTACTCTTGAATAATATAGTACTCGTTATAGCGATCAATAGCTGCATTGTAATCAGGCAAATCAGCATCGTAGACACGATAGGCACTAATTTGCTCACGCTGAGCCCACTTATTTAAGTTCTTTAAATTCTTAGTTAAGCGATTGGCAAAGTCTACGGCTACAGGAGCTTCATCTTGTAGAGAGCTAGCAGCAACAATAGCATTATCATTATAACTCTTATCAAGCTTAAAGACACGTAACTGACACTCTAATGAGCCATTAAAGAGGCGATAACTCTTATCTACAGTTAAACGTAAGCAAGAGAGCAACTCTTGATTGGTAGAGATAATAGCAGCAATACCGCCTTTAAACAAGGTCTTAAGCTTATGACCTAAAGTGGTATAAAGTAAGATCAACTCGTTGAAGTTACCCATACGCTCACCATATGGTGGGTTGGTAACTACGATGCAAGGTAAATCATTAGTGCATGGATTAGTTAAATTGTCTAAAGGACAAGTATCAACACTAATAAAATCGCTAAAGCCTGCATGCTCAATATTCTCACGAGCACGCTCAATGACACGGCTATCAGCATCAAAACCAAAGAACTTAATGCCCTTATCACGAGCTTGTTGTTTACCAGATTCAGATCGTGCTAGCGCCTCTTGGTAAATGCTCTGCCAGACACTTTCATCATAGTCCTTTAAGTTTTGGAAACCATAAGAGCTACGATGTAAACCAGGAGCAGTATCAGTAGCTAAGCTCACCGCCTCTAATAATAAAGTGCCTGAACCACACATAGGATCAACAAAGTTTTGGCTGCCATTAAAGCCTGAACGGGCTACCATAGCTGCTGCTAAATTCTCCTTTAAAGGAGCTGCACCAGTGGTACGTTGATACTCACGCCAGAATTGAGCTGAGCCTGATAAGTCAATGCCTACTAAGAGCTCACCTTTTTTCAAGGTAGCAATAATATGCACATCAGGATTATGCTTTTGCACATCAGGACGCTCAAAACCACTTTCAACAAAGCGATCACATACAGCGTCCTTGACACGTAAGGCACCGTATTGAGTATTGCGAATTGAGCGATTAGAGCCATTAAAGCTTACTGCAATGGTCTTGGAATTATCAAAGTAATTTTCATAACCAATACCCTTAGCACCTAAGTAAAGATCAGTGTCGTCCTCACATCTAAAAGTATTTAAGTTGAGGATAATACGGGAGGCGAAGCGAGAATATAAGCAGACACGCATAGCCAATTCCATATTACCGCTAAAAGAAACGCCAGAGACCGTTTCTTTGACGGAACTAGCGTGTAAACTTTCTAATTCACGGAATAAGAGGTTTTCCAATCCTTTAGGACAGGTAGCAAAAAAGTTCTGCATTATAGTTGACCCTACTTACCAAAAAAATCTAATTAATCTTCTATTATACTTACAACTACCACTCCTATACCACTAAAAAAACATGCTCCTAGTGTCTATTTCACTAGGAGCCTGTTTTGCATGTGAAATATAAAGGATTGAAAAGCTTAAGAGGCCGCGCTAGTTCTAATTTGGAAGCCTAAGTGATAAAGCTTACGTACCTGCTCAGGGGTAGAGCACTTGATAGTTACCATCTTAAGCTCATGACGCTCTTCATAGTGCTTGCGTAAAAAGTCAAAGGATGGGCCGTTATAGCACTGGGTTCTAAACAAGCTATCATCACGGCGGACATCATAGACACTAAAGACTAAACGACTTAAGAGGCTATTGGTAATCTCAGCATTCTTATTAAGCTCAATTAAAGCAATATCAGCAGGTACCTTTGGTACTTCAAACTCAGTAGAAAGGCCTAGCTTTTCGACCATAGCTTGAGCGACCATCTCAGTGCCACGATTTTTAGCCTCAAGTGCATAACCTGCAATATGTGCAGTGCAACCTTCTAATAAAGGCACTAACTCAGGCACTAAGATATCAGGCTCGTGCTCAAAGACATCAAACCAAGCATGAATATAACCAGGACGCTGGGAGAGCAAGTCATAAAGAGCCTTATTATCAACCACTGCACCACGGGAGGTGTTAATTAAGATCTGCCCCTCTCTCATATCTGATAATTGCTTAGCACCAATTAAATAACGGGTTGGGTAGAAGTTATCAGGAGCCACCTCAGTTAAAGGAACATGCAAGGTGACCATATCACAAGCCAAGGCTTCTTCTAAGGTGTGATTGTATAAAGTTGGATCAGCTAAGTCTAAATCACATAAGAACTCATCGCCTTCAGACAAGATACGTAAGGCTGCCACTTTCTCATCAACACCACCATAACGAGGATCGCCTTTTCCTTGCATCGACTCGAGCAAAGAGCTAAATTGCGAAGCACGTAGTGGATCACAACACACGACCTTCATTCCCAAAGCTTGAGCACGGCGATAGACACGAGTACCAACGTGACCTAAACCAACAATACCAATAGACATTTGGGAAAAATCAAGATTGTAGCGCTGAGCTAAGACCATCCAAACTGATAAGACATAGTCAGCAACTGATTGAGCATTACAGCCATGAGCGGCAGCAAAATCGATCTTGCGACAATCAAGAGCCTTTCTATCAACATGGTCAATACCTGAAGTAGCAGTACCAACAAACTTTAAATTGTCAGCATACTTTAAAAGCTCGTCGTCAACCTTAGTAACAGAGCGCACAATCAAAGCGTCTTTACCTTTGAGATCCTCGGGCAAGATATCGCGTCCATACTTTAACTCTACTTCACCAAAAGCAGAAAAAATCTGCTTGGCATTAGGAATTGCGTGATCTGCAAGGATCTTTAACATGGTGATCTCCTAATTGTATTCAGCCCTACTATATATGATGATAATCTTTCCTGTTTCAAGGAGTGGCTGTCAGTGAAATGGTATCACAAATTAGCCTTACCTTACGTTATCTCACCAAGATGGGTTGTCTTAAGCCTCTCTAATTATATTAGCAAGAATTAACGCACAAAAGTTAAGCCTAGCTCACGCACTATACACAAAGCCCTTTAGTGAAAGTGTATCAGACGACAAAATTAAGCATTTTGTAGTGTGATCAATGCGGTATAATGTGCCCCATAGATTTATTAATCTTGCTTAATTAACTAACTTGCAAAAGGAATAATTGCGATGTCATTCACACTTGAAACTAGTACCCAACGCTCTACTACTGCTATGTTATTAGGCTCAGGTGAGCTAGGAAAGGAAGTTGCCATTGAATTGATGCGCCTGGGAGTTCATGTAGTAGCATGTGATCGCTATGACAATGCTCCTGCTATGCAAGTTGCCCATGAGCGCGCTGTCTTTGATATGAAGGATCCTCAAGCTTTAGCTGACAAGATCCACGAGATCAAGCCAGATGTAGTTATTCCTGAAATTGAGGCTATTGCTACCCCAGTATTAATGGAGCTTGAGGAAAAAGAAGGCCTCCATGTAGTGCCAACTGCCAAGGCTGCTTACATTACTATGAATCGTAAGCAGATCCGCACTATTGCTGCCGAGCAATTACAATTACCAACCTCCCCGTACTTCTTTGCTACCACCTTAGAGGAAGTAAAAGCTCAGATCTCTAAAGTAGGCTTCCCATGTATTATGAAGCCAGTAATGAGTTCCTCTGGTAAGGGTCAAAGCACCATTAAGTGTGAAGAGGATATCGAAAAGAGCTGGAATAAGGCTTGCACCGAAGGTCGCGGTGGTATGGCTGAGGTGATCGTCGAAGGCTTTGTCCGCTTTGAAAAGGAAATTACCTTACTTACTATTAGCGCAAGCGATGGCATCCACTTCTGCCGCCCTATCTTCCACCACCAGGTAAATGGCGACTATCACGAGTCCTGGCAAGGTGAGGCCTTACCTGAGGATATCCAAAAAGAGTGTGAGCGTATTGCCAAAACTGTAGTAGAGACCTTAGGCGGCCACGGCCTCTTTGGTGTAGAGCTCTTTATCTGTCCAGAAGCTGAGCATCCTGTAGTTTTCTCTGAGCTCTCCCCTCGTCCACACGATACTGGCATGGTTACCATGATCTCCCAAGATCAATCTGAGTTTGCCTTACACGTACGTGCCCTCTTAGGTCTACCTATTGGTAAGATTACCTTTATGGGCCCATCTGCCTCTGCTGCTTTATTAGTAGAAGGTGATGGCAATAGCATTAGCTACCAAAATATTGGTAAGGCTTTGGAAATTGGTGGTACCCAAAGCAATATCCGCATCTTTGGCAAGCCAGAAGTTCATGGTGAACGCCGTATGGGTGTTATGTTAGCTCGGGGCAGCGATGTCCAAGATGCTATCGAGCGTGCCAAGAATATGCGTGCTGCTATCAAGGCTACTGTTACTAATAAATAAGTAAGTAAAGCTCCCCTTAAGACCTTAAGGGGCGCTATTAGCACCTAAAAACTATGATCATTACAACAAAGTGAGAGCGCCTAGCTTTCTTTGCCTTGAAGTTTAGCTCTACACTTTGCCTATGGAGATGTTGTCTATGGCTAATATTTTAGAAAAGTTTGAGACTATGGATCCTTATATCCTATTATCTGCCGTAAATTTAAAATTACGAGATAATTGTTCTTCTTTGGAGGACTTATGCAAGACCCACGATATTGATGAGGATAAGTTAGTAGCTCGTCTTAAGTCTGTAGGCTTTAACTACGTCCCAGAGCAAAATCAATTCAAATAAGTCTCCTACGTCTCACCTCTTTATCAGGCGTGATGTCTGACTCATCACGCCCTTACCTCTTATATCCCCCCATCTGTCTTTACTATAATCAAGTGCCCTGCTTGAAAAATCTCTTACCTGCTTTCAATCCCACTATAATTTTACTTATTAATTAATGAGAAGAAATCAACATGGCAGATTCAAAGATCTTAGATAAGGTTAGTAAACTATTAGCCTTAAGTGAGAGTGCTAACCCTAATGAGGCCGCTATTGCTCTTGCTCGTGCGCAAAAACTCATGAAAGAGCATGCTCTTAGCATGAGCGATATCTCGCTCTCTAGTATTATGGAACAACGCGAAGATGTACCTACTATCTTAAGAGACAAACGCTTATATGTAATCTTAGTCTCAATCGTGGGCTCAGCTTTTGGCATTAGCTATGTCTACAACTTCTATGGCAATAAGATTAAGAGTGTGGCCTTTATCGGCTCTAAAGAGCGTGTCCCTAGTGCTTGCTATGCCTTTACCATTATTGCCCGCCAAGTAGCCATTGCCAAAAAGCTCTTTGTGCAACAGCAGCGTCAAGAGCTCTTTGATAACTATGCACGCCATAGTGTTGAAGGTCCTGAGCTCTTTTATAAGCTTTACAAAAACTTAAGAGAGTTCTATCGTTACCACGATTTTTATAAATCACAAGACACCTACGATCTCAAACATGCTGTCCAGGCTTATATTCATGGCTACTTATCTTCCATACAAGATAAAGTTGCAGCCTTTGCCATGGATAAAGAAGAGCAGCTCTTAATTGAAGAGTTTCAAGCTCAGCACTATCCTGAACTCAGCAAGATGCGTAATACCAAATTACGCTTTAGTGCCTCTGACATGGCTCACTACCAACAAGGACAAATTGATGGTCAAGATAGCTTTGAGCTCTTCCATGGTGTTAATGGTGCCTTAAGCCGCCGTGAGTTGACGCATAAGCGCTAAATACTACAGAGATAACTTTTTTGAATTTGAGTATTGATATTCAGCACAATAGATCGATATTATCAATGAGGCAAGACAATTAGCCTTATGATATTTGATATGAGGACTTACTTAGAGTTTATTGCTTTAAGCCAGCAATCTATTATTCAGCAAGCGGCAACCTCTATGTTAATGCAAGCTAACAGCCGTCCTCAACTAGCCCTTTCCATATTAGGCTAATCAACCTAAGCTTATTGCCAGCTTGCAAAAGTCCCCTAGGCTTAGCTGTCAAGGGGACTTTTTGATTAATAATAGCTACTAATGCGCTTAAGGAGCTCAAGAGCCTTGCTATCTTGCTCTTTTAAACTATTTAACAGTAAGTGACATTCTTTTTGATAGCCAGAATGAGCACGCTCATAAAGCTTTGTGCAATAGCGAGCATAGAGCTCTTGTTCACTGCTAAAACAAGCACCTAGGAAGTTTTCTACTAAATAGCACAAGACTAACGAAGCAAAGCGCTCTGAGGTACCTGCAACTAAGCTAGAGTAAGTTTTGGTCGGCATTTGATGAGCGGACAAATAAGCGTAAGTCTCACGCTCTTGCTTATTAAATTGAGCTTTAAAACTTTCTGCTAATGGTAAATCTGAGCTGGCAAAGCTACATAAAGCAGCCAGGCAGGAGCTATGCTCAGAACTCTTTAATGAACTAAGCTGCTGTGTAGTTAGCAGATCACTTAAGACCACCTCATCCAAGCGCTTGATAATAGCTGCAACATCATAGCGCAGCTCTTGTTGGCGTGCGGGAGTTAAGATCCCTAAAGGTGCCATAAGAGGAGCTAAATCGAGATTAATGGTAATGACATTAAGTTCTTTGCCATTGCACTTGAGCGCTTTGAGTAAATGCTCTTGTTGTGCCAAGACCTTGATAATACCTAGTCCTTGATCATCTAAGTGCACAAAATAAGGACCTTTAGCTAGATTTAAGCGCTGAGCACGAGGCAAAGTCAAAAATGCCATGATCTTAGGATCATGCTTTAATAAATAATTATAGATAAAACGCAGAGCTTCAACTTTGATTAGCTGATTACTGAGATCTTGAGTAAAGCCTAAGTCACTAGCCACCTGATTTAAGTTGGTAATGCGCTTTAAGCGAGTATTGCCAAAGAGAGCACAAGTTTGCAAGGCAACTTTCAAGTCTAAGACATAATTAAAGCGCTTTAATGGATCTAGCTCACTAAAGGTCTGTAGCGCCATGACATTAAGCACTTGGCAATAATGAAGCGCATAAGAAATGAGAATCTCATGCTCTGAGACAGGTGTTAACTCTGAGCTGACCTTACTAATAAAGTCTAATGAGCTTAAGCCATGCTTTAAGTTAAAAGGATCAATATGCTGCTTAAATAAAAAGCTTGGTGACAGGTGAGCATGAGTTGGGATCTGAGATAAATATAGCTTTTTATCCCATGAGTTGTCAGAGGCTAAACGCCCTAGGCTCAATCCTGCCAAGCGCTCACGCCAGGACATATTGCTTAGCGGCAACGGCTGGACAAACAAGCAATTACGACTCACAACCAACTCTCCTTGTGATCTGACAATGCAGGAATTGTAGCACAAGAGGCATCAAACAAAACCGCAAGTGAGTTTTTAGCTCGGCTTGCGGTTTGTTTCTAGGTACTAGGCCTTGTTAGCTCTAGTAGTACGCTTTTTAGCTGGCTTAGCTGCTTCGTCTTTTTCGCTATCCTTAGCGCTAGCACTACTCTTGCGTAAAGTTGTCTCCTGCCAGGAGTTAGTCTCACTTTGGTAGTAAGCAGCCCAATTGGTTTGCTTACCTTCGGCATTAACTGAAGAGAGATATTGCACCTTGAGCTTACGAGAGAAGCGTACCTCAGTTAAATTACCCTCATTATCAAACTCAGGGCCATTAGCCAGATAGTGGAACTTAGGAGAGATCCTATCGATAAAACGCTTGAGCTCTGCAACCTTAACAGGGCGACTCTCGCGGATCTTAGGAAAGCCCTTAGCCGCCAAGAAAATACCCGTAGCACCATCACGTAAGACATAATAAGTGCTTGGATTCTTCTCACATGGCAACTCTGGAAGCTCGACAGCATCTTCACGAGGTGGAGCAACTTCACCATTTTTTAAGATCTTACGGGTATTCTTACACTCAGCATTTGTACAGCTCATATAAGGACCGAAAGGACCTTGCTTTAAGATCATGTCTGAGCCGCACTTTTCGCAAGTAATGGTTGGCCCTAAATTAAGCTGGGATGAGAAATCTCCCTCTTCACGGGTATAACCATCACATACTGGAGCATTAGAGCATAAATAGATCTTATGGTTCTTGTCGATTAAATAACCATCCATCTTGGAGCCACACTTTGGACAACGCTTGCTTCCAAGCAAGAGCTTAGTCTCAGTGGCCTCATCCATTTCCTTATCTTCAGGAATGTCGTTTTCATTAGTTGGTGTGAGATTGATAGTGCAGCGACAGCGCTCAGCAGCTTTGACTTCAGTATCGTGATAGCCCATACAGCTTAAGAAGCAGCCCGTACGTCCCATATGAATAGCCATATGATACTTATGACAAGTAGGACAGGTCATATCAATTTCAATGGCACGGTTATTAGGCATACCACCTTGCTCATAAGGCAATTGAGCTTTGGTGAGATGATTAGAGAAGTCCTGATAGAATTCATCAAGGATGGCAATCCAATTGCGGCGGCCTGCGGCGATCTCATCTAAAGACTCTTCCATCGAGGCAGTAAAGTGATAGTCCATTAAGTTAGCAAAGCTATAACGCAGACGATCAGTTACGATCTCACCCATCTTGGTGGCAAAGAAACGATTGCGCTCGACCTTGACATAACCACGCTCTTGAATAGTGTTAATAATAGCAGCGTAAGTAGATGGACGACCAATACCGTCTTTTTCTAACTCTTTAACTAAAGAAGCTTCCGAGAAGCGTGCTGGAGGTTGAGTAAAGTGTTGAGCAGGTAAGAGCTCTTTTAAATTGAGCACATCACCTTCTTTTACCTGCGGTAAGATGGTGTCTTCAGTCTTATTGCCCAATACACGACGGAAACCGTCAAATAACTCGGTACGACCAGAGGCGCGTAAGACATACTCACCAGCTTGGACGGTAATAGAGCATGACTCATACTGCTGATTAGCCATTTGACAGGCTAAATAGCGCTCATAAATGAGCTGATAGAGGCGCTGACCATCACGATCAATATTAGCAGGTAACTGCTTCATCTCAGGGTGAGATGGACGGATAGCCTCGTGAGCTTCTTGGGCAGATTCTTTAGAATGGTAGACGTTTGGCTTTTCAGGTAAGTACTTATTGCCATATTGATCAGAGATGATCTGACGAGCAGCTTCAATAGCATCTTGGGAAAGGTTGACGCTATCAGTACGCATATAGGTAATCAAGCCACTTTCATATAAGCGCTGAGCTACAGTCATAGTGCGCTTTACGGAAAAGCCTAAGCGCTGGTTGGCACTTTGCTGTAAGGTTGAAGTGGTAAAAGGTGCTGGCGCATGGGCACTGCCTTTTTTCGCATCAATCTTGCTAACTACATATTGCTCAGAAGCTAAAGTCTTAACAATAGCTTGAGCCTCAGCCGCATTGCGAATGACTACCTTATTCTTACCCTTAGTAGCTAAGGTTAAAGTTAGCTCTTCTTGCTTAGGAGTGAGAGTATTAGCACCAATAGTCCAATATTCCTCAGGAATAAAGGCTTTGATTTCACGCTCACGATCAACAATCAGCTCCACAGCTACTGATTGCACACGACCTGCACTCAAGCCTCGACCTACTTTATCCCATAATAAAGGAGAGACCATAAAGCCTACTACTCTATCTAAGAAGCGGCGGGTCTGCTGTGCATTAACCATGTCCATATTAACTTGGCCAGGGTTATCAAAGGCTTTTTTAATTGCGCTTTTGGTAATTTCAGGGTATTTAACACGCCAAAATGGCTTGTTAGCATCACTTTTAGTAGACAAGATCTCTTTTAAGTGCCAGGCAATAGCCTCACCTTCACGATCCAAGTCAGTTGCCAAATAAACAGCATCACAGCTTTTGGCCAAACGCTTTAATTCAGCTACTACCGCAGTCTTGTCTGGCATGATCTCATAATTGGCTTTCCAATTATTAAGCGGATCAATACCCATGCGCTCAAACAGGGCACTACGCTTTTGCTCCTCGGTCTTTTTTACCCTACTACGTGGGGCAGCCTCACCTGTGGCCTTACTAGTTTTGCTAGCACCAGAGGGGAGATCGCGAATATGACCGACGCTGGCTTTAACAATGTAGTTCTCGCCCAAATAACCATTAATGATTTTGGCTTTGGAGGGAGACTCCACAATAACTAACGCTTTACCCATTCTTTTCCTCGATTAAAGAGTACTTCCTATTTGACTATATTTGAGCATGTTCTTTTAGAGCTAACAACACCCCTAAAAGAGCTTTTCTAATATTAGGCTATCTCAGATAACTTAAGTGAGCAAGAGGAATTAATGACAATTAATGGCTAGGCCATCCCTATAAAGGCTCTTTTTGCCCCCTATTAATTTAGCAATACAAGGCATATGTACGGAAAATTTAAGAAAAGCAACCCCCCTTAAAAATACCGTACTAAAAAAAATCAAAAATTAGCTTTTCCTCACACTATGCCCAACAAAATAGCAGCAACCTACCATTTAAGAAAAGGGCTCTCTTCTAAAGAGTCCTGTTGAGGCATTACTTCATACTAAGTAGCAACAAAAAAGGCACAGCTTGGATTGTCAACTGTGCCTAATCAATTATTATTATTGCCTACGCTTAGTAAGAGCGAGGAGAGTAACCTTAAGCTTTACTTTAAGTGCATAAAGGAGCTTTGCTCAGCTTCTTCAATTTGCTCTTGAGCCTTAGATACTGAAAAAGGAGTAAATAGTGAGCCTTTTGGTAAGAACTTGTTTAATAAGCTCTTCTTTTCTACCTTCTTATATTTGATCTTTAAGGCACTACCCTTGGTAAGAGCAATACGTGAAGCTAAATACTCATCAGATGTAGCAATCTCATCGACTAAGCCTAACTCTAAAGCATCAATAGCAAGCCAGTGCTCACCAGTGGCAAACTTGCTTTCATCTAAATTAGGACGATAGCGTAAAACTTGCTCTTTAAAGCGAGCATGTACTGCCTCTAACTCTTCTTTAAACTTTTGACGCCCCTCAGGAGTATTTTCACCTAAGACGGATAAAGTACGCTTAAACTTACCTGCCGTAATTTGCTCATAATCAACGTCAAAACGCTTTAAGACCTTTCTAAAGTTAGGAATACCAGCAATAACACCAATAGAGCCCACATAAGCAAAAGGAGCAGCGACAATCTTATGAGCGACACAAGCCATCAAATAGCCACCCGAGGCAGCTACTTCATCGACCGTTACAGTCAGGTTAATATCGCGATCTCGAATGCGTTGTAATTGAGAGGCGCACAGACCATAAGAATTAACTAAACCACCTGGAGACATCAAATTAATGACCACCTCATCTTCTTTGGTGGCTACATCTAAGATAGCATCAATCTTTAAGCGCAGCTCTTTAAATTCCTTACCCTTAGAAGAGCCGACAAAATCAAGGACATATAAATTATTAGGACAAAAGACTCCATCTTGACTCTTGCTCTCTAAAGAGGCTAAAAGCTCTTTGCGCTCTTCACGCTCTTGAGTGACAGCATCCTTTTTACCCTGCTTGGTATTCTTCTTGTCTTTTTCTTCTTTAACTAAGCCTACTTTGAGCTCTTTTTTATGCAAAATGTTTTCAGGATCAGCTTTTTTCAGGCTCTTTTCCATGAGCTCTTTGCGCTTAGCTGCAGTCTTTTTTAAATCTTCAACAACTAAAGAGCCCTTAGTATCTTGAGCTACTTTCTTGTTTTTGGCAATCATGGTTCCTAAGAGCATGATAGGGATCAAGACTACGGCTAAGACCACTGCACCCTTAAGTACAAAAGAGAGTAAATCTAACAAAAACTCAACCATTACTAACTTCCTAAAATAAAGCCCATAGAGCTTACTCTATGAGCTTATGACTAACCAAACTAGAGATTATTAACTAGCGATGACCCTTAAAGGCTGGACGCTTAGGGCCAAAGGTACGGCCTGGGCCCTTACTAAAAGGACGATCGCCAAAGCGACGGTCACCCTTACGGTCAAAACCGCCTTCACGACGCTCGCTAAAGCGACGCTCACCATCACGCTCACGACGGTCACTCTTACGATCAAAACCACCTTCACGACGCTCGCTAAAGCGACGCTCACCATCACGCTCGCGACGGTCGCCCT